>Ga0222714_10001956_pt1 | contig 22567 bp, 39 predicted proteins | sample C33_3DmetaG_FD_165048 | JGI IMG/M metagenome (GOLD analysis project Ga0222714, IMG submission 165048) | Estuarine water microbial communities from San Francisco Bay, California, United States - C33_3D | ecosystem: Environmental > Aquatic > Marine > Unclassified | place: USA: California...
CAGATCCACCTAGGATACCTTTGCCACGGTTGATTGAGAAAGCTCCAGATAACTCTGAAGCTCAAAGATTACTTGGTGGTGAAATAAGGTTATGTGCTCCATGGGTTGACGATTGTACCCAAGAACCTATAAAATAGAATATATTGGGTCTGTAACTCAGTTGGTAGAGGAAATTGTGTCGGAGGTTCAAGTCCTCCCAGACCCTATTGCCGTGGTTCAAGACTTGAGATAAGATCCAGTGGGGCACTTATCAAAGAGAATTGATTTAGATTCACAACCACACGGCATTTGGAGGATTGGCAGAGTTAGGTTTAATGCAGGGGATTGCTAATCCCCCGATACATGTTATAATGTATCCGTTGGTTCAAATCCAACATCCTCCGTATGGGAGATTAGCTCAGTTGGTTAGAGCGCACGACTGATAATCGTGAGGTGCCAAGTTCGAGTCTTGGATTTCCCACTTGACAATCAAATCCTGAACTGGTATGATTGTTAAGAGGACACGGGCAGCGGAGGTCCAAACTTCGTGTAAGTCCTACCCCTCCCATGCCTCTCATAGAAGCACAAACAGGGAGGTCTCTTGGGCTCATAGTTAAGCGGATATAACCACCGCCTTCTAAGCGGTTGTCCCAGGTTCGATTCCTGGTGAGCCTGTTGGTTTATAAATAGATTAGAATACTTAAGTCTAATTTAATGAGTAAACCATATAAACTGATGACGGAAGAAGAGAAATCTGCTTTCAATCAGTATTGTATTCAAAGATGGCGTCAAAGAAAACTTGACGCTGTAGAATACAAAGGTGGAAAATGTGAGAGATGTGGATATGATAAGTATCCAGATGTTCTAGAGTTCCATCATCTTAATCCAACAGAAAAAGAAGCTTCTTGGAATAAGATTCGTCTTTGGAGTTGGGAAAAGATAAAAGCAGAGTTAGATAAATGTTCTATGCTTTGTGCTAACTGTCATCGTGAAGTTCATGTTGAACTTCGTAGTGATATATAAAAGTGATAGAGGGTAAGTCACTGTTATATCCTGATGAGGTATATCACACTTACTCCATCTAGTCGTTGTGGCGGAATTGGTAGACGCGCTGGGTTTAGGTTCCAGTAGATTAATCTGTGAAGGTTCAAGTCCTTTCAACGACACTTGACAATCAAACTAAAATAGTTTATGATTGTCATATGGAAAACATAGAGACCACCACCACCCCTCTATGTTTTCCACCTGCGGAATTAGTTCAGTGGTAGAACGTCAGCCTTCCAAGCTGAATGTCACCGGTTCGAATCCGGTATTCCGCTCTGAACCTTAAGGTTCTTATTCCCCTGTGGCGCAGCGGTAGCGCAGTTGACTGTTAATCAATGGGTCGCAAGTTCGAATCTTGCCGGGGGAGCCAGGGCGATTAGCGCAGTGGTAGCGCACCTCCTTTACACGGAGAGGGTCGGGGGTTCGAATCCCTCATCGCCCATTATAAATATTTTTAAAAAAGATGGACGAATTATACCAGTCATTACATAAAGCACAAACAAGTCTTTTTTGTTTAATGCAAAAGACATGGGTATATCATTGGAATGTGGTTGGTTCTGATTTTTTTCAACTTCATGAAGCATTTGGAGAACAATACACTACAATGCAAACTGAGCTTGATAGATTGACCGAACACATGAGATATCTTCGTATGAAGGCAATCACTCAAATTGAAAGAGTTGTTGAAACTTCTGAAATTCCAGAAGCAACAGTGAATCCAAATGATAAGTCTATGGTTTCTCAATTGTTATCTGATAATAAAAAAATGATTGACCTCCTTACATCAGTTATTGAATCAGCAGAAAAATCAAAACAATATACAACTTCAAATATCGCCCAAGATTTGATTGAAACTCATGGTAAATTTGTCTGGATGTTAAGATCGTATTTAAAGGAATGAAAAATGATTTCTATAAGATGCAAAGATTGTAATAGAGAAATATCAGGACACCCCACAAAAACAGTAACTTGTGGATGTCCTAATATGGCAACAATTCGCGGAGATAAAATTTCTGCAGTTGACTTAAGCCGTGTTGTTATGCTAAACTCTATACAGAAAGAACAGAAATCAAATGTTCTTTCATCATCCGATCTTGCTTATCAAGAGGCAAGAAGACAGCGCAAAGTTCGTAGATTGGACTTTGAAGTTCGTTAAAAAACCTGGAAAGGTGGTCGAGTGGTTGAAGGCTCCAGTCTTGAAAACTGGCGAAGTGCAAGCTTCCGTGGGTTCGAATCCCACCCTTTCCGTTTAGATAAATTACAAATTTAATAATTGCTTAATGAGTGTTACGTAATGAACACATAAGTTGACATTGAAATATCTGTGATTATTATATAGTATTATCGCAGGGATAGTCCCATGGATCAACACACCTATGATAATTGGGTGAAGATCAAGGCAACTTTCGAAGCCTCTGGCAATACCAATAATATGTTTTATTATAGAGCATGTGAAATTGTAAAAACTAGAAGAGACCCTCTGGCAAAGTTTCTTGGAGATGAGAAGTGATGGAGCCACCCGATGAATTAGTCAGTCGTTCTGAAGTTCAGGAGATGATTGATGCTGCTATACGAAGGCACAATCGGAATGCTTCCATTATTTCTATGTGCGTTGGTTGGGTTGTCCTTGCTCTATTTGCTGAAGGACTGCTAAGACTAATCGGAGTTATTCCACCTATACTGCCATGGCTCAAAATCACTCTGAATTAATCTACTTAGTTCCTTGGTTTGTTCTTATGGGTATTGCTTTATCTATGATTATTCAGGGGTGGATGATTATGAATGCTCATCGTGGATATTCAAAAAGTCCAAAAGTAAAACATCCAGAACTTAACGACGTTAAAGCGGGAGATCCTTTACTCGTGGTTAGATTTACGCAAGAAGATTTAGACAAGCTTCAACAAAGAGTCACAGAACAAAAAATGATGGAACTATTTGAAGAACCATCAACCTACGAAGACGACGATGATGACGACGACGGATTGGTTCATATTCATTGATTTTCTTTCACATATGCTCTATATGTTTGTAGCGTTTATGTGTGGACTCATTATGGGATACATTATAGGATTTAGAAACGGTGGAGGAATGTAATGCCACACTTACTTGGTAGATTTTTACTCGTGTTAGCAATCCCTTTTGTGATTGCTACTCTTTATATCGGATCAAAGAAAGGAGACTACTATGATTCCGAAGACTATAAAGGTAATGGAACCGCCCATTAGACAGCGATTTCATTTCGCAACATCTGCATTTTCAAGAATGTTTGGTGTAGAACATGTTACTGCACCAATGATAGATTTCTGTTATAATTGGGCAATCGCAGAACAATCAGCCCCACTTGATTGCTTAAATCACGTAGACATATACTTCAGAAACCTATGGGACACTTCGCAGCAGCAGCACTAAACAATCCAATTATTCTTGGCATCATGTGTTTTAGTCTCATTGGAGTTCCCATCCTAGGTATGTGGGCCGTTCACAAATACAACTGGCAGCATTGGGCTCCATTTGACAAAGGACACAAGGACTAGTATAATTAGTAGGTAAGAAACAACGGGGTGTGGCGCAGTTTGGTAGCGCGGATGCTTTGGGAGCATTAGGTCGCAGGTTCGAATCCTGTCACCCCGATTCATAAACACTTTATGAAAATGTATCCAGAACTAAACGAACTTCAATCATTTACAGTCGAAGAGTTCCAAGCAGATTTTGATAATCTGATAGACAGAGTTGAAAAAGGAGAATCATTTATTATACGTGATGGAAGAAAAAGTGCTGTAATAGTTCCATACAATGAAACCATAAAGTATGCATTAGATCAACAAAAACCCACTGTGGATGATGAATTGATACACATCCACACAGATCACGAAGAAGGTTCGTAATTTGATTGGGAGTATAGCTTAATGGTTAGAGCGCCCTGCTTATAACGGGGTAGTCTGGGTTCAACTCCCAGTACTCCTATTGCTCCTTTAGCAATCTGGTGAATGCACCGAACTCATAATTCGGCTAAGGTGGGTTCGATCCCCTCAAGGAGCATAGGACAGAATCAACACTGTCCACCTTGACTTCTTCAAGTCAAACCCTTATAATACTAAGGTCAACATTCAAAACAATGACTCTTACAGCAAAATTCAAGAAAGACGTTTCCACTCTTCGTGGTGCAGCAAATGGTGATTTCTACCTTGATGTAAAGAATCCGAAACTTTTCAAAAAGGTCCGCCGCTACTACGAGAACGAAGGTGTGGTATTCTCTGGTGATCCTCTGGATGATTATGAGATGCTGATGGAATATGTTCTTGCCGATCTTGAATCTGTTGAGGTTGCATGAAAATCATTCTTGAACGGTTTCCATATCGTTATGTAGAATGTGGAACTCTAGAAAATGGGTTCCCCGACTATCGTATTCAAAAGGCAGATAGTTGGACCAAACGATATCGAGATATGTATCTTCTTGATAACCAAATGCAACTTATGACTGCTATTGATGATTTTGAATACACCAAATGGCTTGATCCTGAAGGTGTTCCCTGTTATGTCAAAGATGATGACGAAGACATGGAGAGTCTTTAAAAACCCTGGTCGGGAGAAACCCCCCTTCAGTCACGGATGGACTATAACAGAACTGGTGGAGTCATTAAGACCCCTTAAAACTAAATAACTCAAGAGTTTAATACTTAAACATGGCAACAAAAAGAAGTACAGTTTCTTCAACATCATCTAGTGATAGTTCAAGTGTAGATCTTTCTGGAATTGAAGAAAGGTTGCAAGCCCTAGAATCTCAAGCACACACTCCTTGTGGTGGTAGTGATAGTGATAGAATTGCGGCACTTGAAGCAAGAATCGATGATTTGGTAGCAAAACTTTCCAAAAAAATTAGTTTCTAATATAAAGGTTTCTTGCTCTTATCCTTAAAGGCAAGTGGTGCGGATGGGGTTACCCCGCCTGGTTTCTTTCCTCCAGTCAAAGGGCAAGTGGCGAGCCTGAATTGTAACTTTGGAGGTTGACAACAACCTCCTTTTTTTGTATCATATATAAAAGGAGTTTAGATTAATCTATGAGTGATTATAAGAAAACAGCACTTGTACTTGGTGCTGGTGGATTTATTGGAAGTCATATGGTAAAAAGACTTCGTGCAGAAGGATATTGGGTTCGTGGCGTAGATCTTAAGTATCCAGAGTTTTCTGTCTCTGAAGCAGATGAATTTATTCAAGGTGACTTGAGGGACATGAGCTTTGTCCGACGTGTGATTGAATTCAAGGGAGAACGAGGTAACTTTTATAATTCAGTTCCTTATCGTTACATTCTTCCTTTCCATGAAATCTATCAGTTCGCTGCTGACATGGGTGGTGCTGGTTTCGTTTTCACTGGCGAGAATGATGCAGATATTATGCATAATTCAGTTTCAATCAACCTGAATGTTCTTGAGGCACAACGTCAACTGAATGAAACTTTTGATGGTGTTGATAATGGCACTGCATGTGTTCGTCCTGTTCTAGATTATCAGACCAAAATTTTCTACTCTGGTTCTGCTTGCATGTACCCAGAACATAACCAACTTGATCCCGATAATCCCGACTGCCGTGAAGAATCTGCATATCCCGCTAATCCTGATAGCGAATATGGATGGGAAAAACTCTTCTCAGAAAGACTCTATTTCGCTTACAATCGTAATCACGGCATCCCTGTTCGCGTTGCTAGGTATCATAATATCTTTGGTCCTGAAGGAACCTGGGAAGGTGGAAGAGAGAAAGCACCTGCAGCAATCTGCCGTAAAGTCGCATATCTTCCAGAGAACGGTGGAACCATCGAGGTGTGGGGAGATGGCTTACAAACTCGTTCCTTCTTGTATATTGATGAATGCATCGAGGCAACCCGTCGATTGATGGATTCTGATTTTATGGGTCCGGTCAATATTGGATCTGAAGAGATGGTAACCATCAATCAACTGGTTGAAACTGCTGCCAAAGTTGCTGGCAAGAATGTGGAGAAGAATCATATTGATGGTCCTCTTGGGGTTCGTGGTCGCAATTCTAATAATGATCTGATCCGTGAAAAACTTGGATGGGATTATTCTCAAACTTTAGAGGAAGGAATTGGGAAAACTTATAACTGGATTTGTTCTCAAATATCTAAACAATGAAAAGATACGTAATTGACTTGGATCATACCTTATGTGATACGAGGAAAAATGAGGATGGTAGTTGGAATTACCTTCAAGCTCTTCCATTTCCAGATAGAATTGCAAAAGTAAATAAGTTGTCAGAAGAAGGAAACTATATTATCATAGAGACTGCTCGTGGATTTTGGACGAAAAGAAATTGGTATTGTGAGACTTACGATCAACTCACTCGTTGGGGACTTAAATTTCATGAATTAAGAGCCGGAGTAAAATTTGCTGCAGATTATTACATTGACGATAAAGCAATCAACAGTGAGGAATTTTTCAAATGAGTAATGCCGATTATCTAAAACAAGAAAGTGGTGGAAAAACAAAAGTCATTCTTGTAAGTAGGGTTCATAAGGAAGCCGCAGATGAAAGAATGATGAAACTTGTTGATGAATATGAATTCATTGAATCAATTCCTACAGAATTTAAGGACTATTTTCCACGTATTGTTCTTTATGGAATAGAGGGAAATAAAGCATTCTACGAAATGGAGCACTATGATCTCCCTACACTTCGTAGACTAATGCTATCAAATGAAATTAAAGAAGATGAAGTTCTTTATTGGTGCGATAAGATCACTGAACTATCCCGTAAGTTATATCTTCATCAAGTCTTGCCGATGCCAAACGATTACTTTGAAGCAATGCATTTTCAAAGACTTGATAATCGTTTAGATGAACTTGGTAAAAAATCTGATTGGTTTAAAGATCTGATTCAACAGGATACCGTTGTTGTTAATGAAAAAGAATATAAAAATATTCCGGTATTGGCAGAGAAATTTAAAAATACAGACTTTTTAAATACTGTCAAACCAGAGTTTGTTGGTAGGTGGAGTCATTCTGATTTACACTTCTCAAACGTTTTGATAGATCGTCAAAATGATAAATTCATTATGATTGATCCTCGTGGATATGATTATTGTGATTATTACTATGATTATGGTAAGTTCTGGCACTCTGTAAATGGTAAGTATGAAATGATTGCTTCTCGTGAATTTGATCTTGATGGCAGTAATTTCAAACTTTGGGATAATGAGATGTATAAATTGTGCGAATCCCTGAAAAAGTCTATACCAAATATTCTTTACAAGCACTCACCCGAAAGTCCAGAGGACGTGATGAGGAAAACTGAGTGGAATGAAGTAATGCATTTCTCAAGCCTGCTCCCCTTCCTTTTAGACTTTGATGGTGTAGATGCTCGATCAAAAGTTGCATATTACACAAGTGTTATTTTAATTAATGAATTTTGTGAAAAATATGAGATCAATTAATTGGGACGATCAAGATATTGGATCTGAAGAAATTAATGCAGCAGTTGAATCTTTATCTAAAGGAGTTGGTGCAAAGGGAGATAATCTTGTTCTCTTGGAAGAAGAACTAAAAGAAAAACTAGGATGCAAACATGCAATATTAGTTTCCAATTGTACGACAGCATTAATTACTTCTCTTCTGGCACTAAAACAAAAGTATCCAAACATTAAAAAAATTGCTGTTCCATCTTTTACTTTTATTGCCTCTGCCAATGCTGCAAAATTTGTATTGGATGATGTTGAATTGGTTGATTGTGGAATAGATGATTGGAATGTAAGGCCTGAAGATATTCCAGCAGATGTTGATGCTGCGATGTTAATTGATGTTGGTGGAGTTCCTTGTGACTATGATAAATTTAAAGATTTGGGAATTCATCTTCTTGCAGACTCTGCCGAAAGTTTAGGTTCAACTTATAAAGGAGAACAAATTGGAACTCAAGTAAGTCTTCATTGCTTTAGTTTTCAACGTTCTAAGATAGTTACTTCAGGTGAAGGAGGTCTCATCACTACTAATGATGACGAACTGGCTAGTATTTGTAGAGCAATAGTTAATCATGGGTATTCTGAAAGCAAAAAATCTTATGAATACATTCATGATAATTTTGGTTTAAATTTTAGAATGTGTGATGTTGAGGCAGCTATACTCAGACAACAACTTAAAAAACTAGACAAATATGTAGTTCGGAGAAATGAAGTAGCGAAGAGATATACGCAATTTTTATCTCCACACTATCAAGTACAACAAATTCCAAACTACTGTACGTCAAATTATTTTTTCTATGGTATACTTGTTGATGAAAGAATAAGAAATAATTTTGCAGAATATTTGATTGAAAATGGAATTGTTGTCAAATGCTGGACTGCAATTCATCAACAAAAATTGTGGAAGACTTCTGGACTTCCTAATGCCACTTCAATTTCAAATCGAGTTATTCTTCTTCCCATACATAATAAGATAACAGATAATGATGTTGATTACATTATCGAAACTTGCTTACAATTTAATGAAAGATGAAAAAATTTTTTTATAAAATCTTTGATAAATTTACCTTCAATCAGTTACCCCATTTAAATTTCTTCATTGAGATGGAGAGAAAAACAATTGGAGAACTGAAAAATTTTCAATTTGAAAGGCTTAAAGAAACTGCTTCTAAGTTTAATATAAGCATCCGCACCTGGGATGACTTTTATAAACTGCCTATCACCACAAAGTCAGATCTACCAGATCGCCCTAATTTCCCTAGTGAGGAAATGCGGCAGCATGAAACGTCTGGATCAACAGGTCAACCTAGAGTAATTTGGGTTCCTCCCTCCACCTGGTATAGGAAGGATGCTATTTTTACCCGTAGTTGGTTGAAAATGGGTAGAAAAGATGAATGGGTCTTTCGTTTGATTTCTGGAGAACCCAAGTATCCATTTTATGATAGTCTTAGAAATGTTAAGGCTATGAATTATAAAACCCTGTCTCAAGATCATGTTGATTGGGTTGTTAAGAATAAACCATACCTTATTCATGGGCCAGGTGGGTCTATAAGACAGTTATGTGAAATGATTATTGATGCGGGTCATGGTGATGTTCTTAAGGATATTAAGATACATTGGTGTAGTGAGAGTTCATACGGTCACAAAGAAAGACTTGTGCCTTTAGTTAAAGAATTTCACGAACAGTATGGTCTTGCAGAACTAGCAACTGTTGGTGCAACTGATGGGCGCGGAAATATTCGTGTTGTAATGGAACAGGGGATTGTTGAAATTCTAGATGAAGATGGAAATCCGACCCCAGAGGGCGAAGAAGGATATATTATAGTGACAGATTTTAATAACTATCAAACTCCTATTTTTAGGTATCGATGTGGAGATCGTGGAAAGATAAAAACAGTTGAATATGATGGTAGACAATATTATGTTCTTTATGATATAATCGGTAGAGGAGTTGATTATTATAATGGACCTGAGGTTAAGAGACCTATAGGTTGGTGGATAGTATCTCCCATATCACATACAGTAGGTCATGTGATTGAAAAGTGGAGATGTGAAGTAAATGTTCCTACGAAAACATTGATTTTGCATGTAAAATTTAAAGGTGAAGAAAATTTTGAATCCTTAACTCCGTATGCAGAATGGGTAAAAGAAAACGTTGGTCTTGATACTAAATTTGTAATTTCTGAAGAAGAACAGTATGACATTTACTGGAAAAATAAATTAGTAAGAGTAGTAAAATGAATGTAAGTTTTGTTGGACTTGGAAAACTAGGACTCCCTTTAGCGTGTTGTTTAGCGCAATCGGGAAATAAAATTCTAGGTGTTGATAAAAATGAATATGTTCTTGACACTTTGAGTAGAGGAGAACTCCCTTTTTATGAACCAGGACTTAATAATATTTTTCCTCATATAAATTTTCTTGGATTCACTGATTCATACCAAAGAGCCGTTGATGAAACAGATGTAACAATCATTCTCGTTAACACGCAACTTGGTGACAACGGATATTCTTCTGAATTTGTTGAGGATGTGTTAACTGATCTGGCATTAAATTTACGGAAGAGTAAGAAAGAAAAACATACGATAATTCTTTCATCAACTGTCCTTCCTGGCACTATCAAAAAGTTGATTAAACTTGTTGAAAAGATCTCCAAGAGAAAGTATGGTGAGGGATTTGGCTTTGCATATGTTCCAGACTTTGTTAAGTTGGGAAATGTAATTCATGATTTTAAAAATCCTGAATTCTTTTTGATTGGCGCTAATAATATGGAGGATATTGTTACCACCCAAGGTATCTGGTATGAGTTTCATCAAAATAATCCACCAAAGAAAATTCTAACTCTTGAGGAAGCTGAGATTTCTAAAGTTGCATTGAATGCATATATTGTAAATAAAATTACATTTGCAAATTTCTTAGGTCAACTTTGTGAGGGGATTGATAATGTAGACGTTCATAATATCACGAAAACAATTGGTATTGACAAGAGAATTTCTCCATACTTTTTTGGATATGGAACTCCTTATGGTGGAACATGTTTTCCAAGAGATACTTCTGCCTTCATTAAATTTGCTAAAGATAGAAAGAAAGTTGCAAAGAATCTAATCTTTGCTGAAGAAGTTAATGAGATGGTTTACAAGAGTATTCTGGAAAAAGTAAAAGATTGTAAGAAAGTTGGTATTTTGGGAATTTCATTTAAGCCAGATTCTCCTGTAGTGATTGGATCGCCATCAGCAAGACTAATTAAAGACTTGTTGGAACTTGGTGCAACTGTTAATGGTTTTGATAAGATTAAAGAGTCCTATCAAAATCTTGATGTTGATATTAATGAGTTTGATGATGCTCAGCAATGCGTAAATGAATCTGAAGTTGTTGTTATCATGCATCCGGATAAAACTTATTCTAATTTGAATTATTCAAATAAGTCAGTTGTTGACTATTGGGGTGTCGTGTAATGTCAAACTATGAATCATATTCGCATCTCTTTCGTGGATCGTGGTCTATTCATAATCAAGAAAAACCATCTTGGGATTTGGTAAAAACTTTTTTAAACAAAGATTGTGTCTTTTTGGATATTGGATGCCAAAAGGGAATATATTCTCAAGGAGTTATTGATATATTTGGTGAAGATTGTTCGGTGTATGGATTCGATGTTTTAGATCATCCAGAAATAAAATTAATTGAAAATGCTCATGATAACTTCAAATTTATTCATTCAGCCGTTGGGGATGGAAAGTCTAACGTAGATTGTGTCGTTCATTATGATACAAATACTAAACTGGAAAACCAACAAACAATTTCAATTGATGATTTCTGCACTGAAAATAATTTAAAAAAAGTTGACTTTGTAAAAATAGATGTTGATGGTTGTGAAACTAGCGTTCTATCTGGGATGATAAAAACGTTGCAAGATTTTTCTCCCGTCCTAATGATAGAAATTGAAAATGACTTTGACTCTAAGGTAAAGTTTCTTGAAAATTATGGATACAAATATATGTGTGCTAGGAATGATATAAACAGATTCTTTTCAAAACAATGAATGAAATAGTAAACTCAGTATTAAAAGACCTTTTGGTAGATGGTAAGATTTTTATTCCCGAAAATCTTACCAGAGTAAAGTTGGATGTTGGAACTTCGATTAATGCACCAAACTCCGAGTATTGGTTAAGTTCTGATAATGATGTTTGTGTTTTTGGATTTGAACCAAATCCATTTAATGTTGAATTTGTAAAAAGAGGTGGAAATATCTGGCCAATTCACTTAAATACTGATCGCATCAATAAAACTTTTTTTATGGTTGAATGTGCTTTATCTTCTGGTGAACCAAGATACTCTAACTTCTATTGTACTGAAGGAGACTCAGGTACATCTAGCATGTTTAAACCATCTTACTTTGGTGTTGCTAAAGAAGTAACTGTTCCAACTATTTCGTTGAAACATTTCTTTGACCTTTTCCCTTGGGATAAAGTTGAATATATCGAACATCTTAAAATAGATGCTCAATCAGCTGACTTTGATATTGTAAAAGGTGCTGGAGACTATTTGCAAGAAAAGGTTTTATACCTGAGTGTTGAAACAAATACAGGAGATCAATATCAAAATCAAGAGAATCCTTTAGAAATGAAAAAGTATATTGAAGATCGCGGATTCCAATGTAATTTATGGCAATCAAATGGAAACTTTTCTAACAAAAAATTTGAGTACCTTTGGAATAAAATCGAATCAAAATTTTTAGAACCTAATTAATCATGACAATCTCATTAAGGACAAACACTGATGGTTGGAATCAAGAAGGAGTTGGATCTATATGCCAATGGAATATTTTATTGGCAGCCTTAGCTCAAGATCTGGGAGTTGAATTTTGTGCCGATCCGTTTTCAAATTTAAATCATTATCAGTACAATGGGTTTTCTTCGAAAGATTGGTCTGATTTGTTTACTAAGTTTTTTAATTTTAAAACAAGAAACGCAAGTAATAAATTGATAGAATACAATGGTGACATTAATGGTCTTCAAAATTTAATTAATACTTCTAATGAAGATCTAACAATCAATTTATCAAAACAATTTATTGTTAATAATTGTTTTTCTAGAATAACTGAATTTGGAGATAAAGGATACTTTACTAATATTAGGAATAATCTTGTATTTGAAGATGATGTTTATTTTGATAAAAATTATTTAAATATCAGTCTACATTTAAGATCAACCAATCCAGGGGACATACCTCCAGATTGTCCTGCAATGGAAACATTTGGAGTCTGGCTTGGAGAAGATAAGATATGTAATCTCATTGACCAATTAAAACAAAAATATTATAATAGTAAAGTTAGGTTGTATATTCATTCTCAAGGTGATTCTGAAAAATTCTCTATGGTTCAAAATAAATCTACAGAGGAGTTTCAAGTAATCTTAAAACTGAATGAATTACCAACAAGAGATCTATACCACATGTCTTATTCGGATGTATTAATTCTGGCAAGAAGTTCATATAGTTGGATAGCTCATCTACTAAATGATAACCTTACAATTGCTAGAGACAACTTTCATCAGCCACTAAAGTCTGGCATAATTTTTCTTAATTCAAACTACACTTTTTAATAAAATGTTATCATACGATAGACTAGGTAGTAATGGTCGCCTGGGAAACCAAATGTTTCAATATGCAGCCCTACGGGGTATAGCATCTAATCGTGGATTTGATTGGGTTATTCCTCATAAAGATGTTCCATCAATAACCGATTATTGTATACAACTTCCTTTTAAAATGAAAAATTTAAAGGAGAGTAACATTGGAACTCTAAACAAAAACATTTCTAATCAAGAGAGGCATAGTTTCTATCAACTTGCTTCTTCCAATCCTAGTGTCAAAAATAAAATTGAAAAGTCCTTTGAGTTCGATCAGGATTTGTTTGATAATATCGAAGACAATACAAATATTGATGGATTTTTTCAGTCAGAAAAATATTTCAAACATATCGAAACTGAGATTAGGGAAGACTTTGAGTTTATTGATGAGATTTTAGATCCTTGTAAAGAATTCGTGTCTCAATTTGATAAGGTAATCTTCTTGCATGTAAGGAGGGGAGATGCAGTTGGGTTCGAACATCTTTGTAGATTTCCCACTTTTGATGGGTATTATGCTCCAGCACTAGAACACTTTGATGATGACACTGCTGTGATTGTATGCAGTGATGAAATTGAATGGTGCAAAGAACAAAAGTTTTTTGACAATGAAAGATTTTATTTTTCAGAAAACAACGAAAGGTTTGAAAACAAGTGTTGGTTATGGCTTGATGGAAATCCAGAAATGAGAAACTCAACTATCCCTTACACAGATCTATGCTTGATGAGTCTTTGTAATGGTGGAATCACGCCAACTAGTAGTTTGAGTTGGTGGGGTGGTTGGTTGCAAAAAGATAGAACTAATCCTATAATTGTACCAAACCCTTGGTTTGGACCAGAACTTTCAAAAAGTAATAACACTAAAGACCTTATCCCTCATGATTGGATTCAACTATCTTGGTAAAATGGGACAACTGGGAAACCAGATGTTTCAGTATGCAACTGTCTTAGGAATATCTAGATTTATTGGAACTGGTTTTTCAATACCTAATCATAGAGAAGTTGTGAGAGATGGTCTTGGTAATAATTTGAGAATTGAATTATTTGATTGTTTTGATTTAAAACCTGATAATATTGGTTTTGTTTCTGGAGAAGTCTCTCAAGAAAAATATTTTCATTTTGATGATAAGTTTTTTAATCTTAATAAAGATGTAAACCACGATATTGTTGGATACTTTCAAACTGAGAGGTATTTTAAACATATTGAAAATGAAGTAAGAAATAATTTTATTTTCAAAGATGAAATTAAAAAAGACTGTGATGAACTTTTATCTTCTGTAGACTCTCCTGTAGCACTGCATATTCGTAGGGGCGATTATACTATTAACTCTGGTAATCATCACAACCTCACTCTTGAATATTATGCAAATGCTCTAGAATACTTTCCTAATAGAGAAGTAATTATCTTTACTGATGATCCAAATTGGGCTCGTCAGCAAGGTTTATTTTCTGATGATAGATTTCTTGTGTCCGAAAATAACAGTCCTTATCATGACCTTTACATGATGTCTCAATGTGGTGATTTTATCATTGCTAACTCTACCTTTTCGTGGTGGGGTGCATGGTTAGCTAATAGAGGAAAGGTTATTTCTCCTCAAAAATGGTTTGGACCTGCATTGGAAAATAATAACACCAAAGATTTGTACTTAGAAAACTGGATAAAACTATGAAAATCTGTATTGTTACTGTCGCTACTGGCAGATATATTCAATTTGTTGAAAACTTATTGAATAAAGTAGATGAATTTTTCTTAAATGGAAATGAGATAAGTTGTCTTCTTTTTACTGATAATGAAATGGAAGAAACTTCTGATAACATCAAGGTTAGTCAAATCGAACACAAACCTTGGCCAGAACCTGCCATGAAAAAGTATAATTATATCAATTCAGAAAAAGAATTTTTAAAAGAATTTGATTATGTTTACTTATTTGATGCTGATGTTGACTTAGTAGATCAAGTTGGTAGTGAAGTACTTCAAGATTTGGTAGGTGTTCTTCATCCTTGGAAAATACTTGAGGATAAATCAGTCTATCCGTATGAGACTCGTCCAGAGTCTACTGCCTTTGTAAGAGAAGATCAGAGGAGTAAATATTATGCAGCCGCTTTTGTTGGAGGAAAATCTGAAGTTTTTCTGAGAATGGCAGAGACAATCTCTCAGAGAGTAACCGAAGATGAAAAAAATAATGTAATCGCTATATGGCATGATGAAAGTCATTTAAACAAATACTTTATTGAAAATCCTCCCACAGATTTAGCCCCAAGTTATATGTTCCCAGAGGAACTAATTGGTAATGATAGATATCCTTGGAAACCAAAGATCGTTGCTATCAACAAAAATGCATTTGATACATCATTCAATCAAGAAAAAATAGATAAAGGTCAATACGGAAACAATTGAGATGAAAATTGATATAAGAAATTTACCTACTTACTATATCAACTTAGATAGTCAGGAAGAAAGAAGACAATCTGTATCTTATACTTTGAATAGATTAAATTTTACTTCAGTAACAAGAGTTCCTGGAGTCATTCATGACGATCCCAAAGTTGGTTGCGCTAGATCTCAAGAAAAAGTTCTAACAGATAAAACTATTCCAACACCATTTCTTTTGATGGAAGATGATTGCGTCTTTACTGGAGTCGATGAATTGGTGTATGAAGTTCCCGATGATGCAGATGCTCTTTATCTGGGAGTTTCACAGTGGGCTAGATATCTAAACTTCTCAGGACCATTCTTGCATTATCAAACGATTAATGATAAGATTGTAAGAGTTTATAATATGCTTGCCGCACATGCAGTAATTTATCTTACTGATGAATATCGGCAAGTTTGTTCTCGCATTTCCAAATATTGCGGTCACCAACTTTTGGACCACATGGATAATGGATATGCAGAAATACAAAAATACTATAACGTTTATTCTCTTGATGCACCAATCTTTAAACAGTCAGGACACAATGGTGGAGTGACTTCCTCAAAAGTATCTGATATTGGAATTGAAATTTCATCTGCCAACAAATTCTTTGATGAAGTTAAATTTGATTTGAATAAACTTCAGGGTGTTCCTGATTTGAATAACTGTCCGAGTACGTATTATCCTTCTAGACTTGTATGAGTAAACTTAAAATTTTTATCTTTGCATTCAATCGTCCAGATCTACTTCAAAAACAATTTGACTGTTTCTATCGATATCTTATCGGTGAATATCAAGTTAATGTTGTATATGATTATCGAGAAGACATATGCGGTGACGAGTTTGAAAGAATTTGTTCTGAAAATGGAGCCAAATTTTATCGCCATGAATCTAAACCGGGAAATGTTCCCAGCGGATATCATGGAGATACTCTTGATTGGGTTTATAATAATCTACTTGAAGATGATGATTATGTAGTCTTCTTAGATCATGACATCTTTTTGATAGATGATTTTGATCTTAAGAAACGATTGGATCAATTTGATGTTTTGGGTCATAAACAAACTAGAGGTGATGTTGTATATTTCTGGCCTGGTCTTTTTATGTTTAATTATTCCAAAATTAAACATCTAGCAGTCAATTTCCAACCATGTCAGATTAATGGTGAAATGTTGGATAGTGGAGGTGGTACTTATACCATTGCTGAAGATCAGAACATCAAAGTTAGCTTTGTGGATCAAATTTATCCAGATTACTATAAAGACTTGAATTTAAAAGATCCAAGTGTTACCAATGGATATGGGTTTGAAATCTTTGATGATAATAAATTTTTACATACCAAAAATGCTTGCCATTGGCACAACAACTATCAAGTAGTAGATAAACAAAAAACGGAGATTATTAACATTATGCTAAATGATATTTTATCTGGGTGTTACGATGTTGACGAAGATGATATTCTAATGAAAGAATATCATTTGTTTTCCAATACCCCAACAGAAATTAACGAACATCTTCCAACTTTGTTTTCGTTGGCGAAAGAGTGTTCTAGTATTGTAGAACTTGGAGTTTGCCATGGAAAATCTACAAGAGCTTTACTTGCATCGGGAACAAAACTGAGATCTTACGACGTGTGGATCGAACCAAGAGTTCTTGAACTTTTCAATCATGCGAAAAGCATTGGTAGAGATGTTGATTATATCAAAGAAAGTTCTATCAAATGTGAGATTGATGAGTGTGATATGTTGTTCATTGATAGTTGGCATAACTATTATCAATTGAGAAAAGAACTTAAACTACATGCAGACAAAGTTAAAAAGTACTTAGTCTTTCATGATACCATGAGTTGTGGTAGTAGTGATGAAGGACTTGAAGCATGGGGGAATGGAGCTGGGATTAACGTACAAAAAGTCTATGAAGATCTTGATACCACTGAGTTTAAAAATTATGGAATCAACAGCGCAATTTTTGAATTCTTATCCGAAAACCAAAATTGGGTTGTAAAGAAACATTATAAGAATAATAATGGGTTGACAGTTTTGGAAAGGAAGTCTTAATGGATAAGAATAAATCTACTCATAAACTTAAAAATATTGGTCCAATTTATTATCTCAATCTCGACGGACAACCAGAGAGACGTGAGTATATGGAGGATCAATTTAAATACTGGGAGATTGATAACTATGAACGTATTTCTGCCTATGATGGTAGAGGTGATGACCTAAGTGATATTATTGTCGGTAGATATCCAGAAATGATGAGCTCTGGTGAGATTGGTTGTGTGACCTCTCATCTTAAGGCTATCAAACATTGGTATGAGACATCTGATAGTCCATATGCAATCATCATGGAAGATGATTGTAATTTAGATCTTGTTAGATTCTGGAACTTCACTTGGAGTGATTTTTACGCACACATTCCTTATGATTGGGATGTGGTGCAAATCGCTATTATTTGCACAGGAGACTTGCATGTCAAACTTCATAAAAGATTTGTAAATGATTTCTCTACAGCATGTTATCTTATTACAAGGCATCATGCAGAAAAACTTATCAGACTTCATGTTCGAGGGGATAAGTATAAACTTGATAATGGAATGAAACCAAGACCAGTTGCAGATGATTTGATTTATAATTCTGGAAATACTTATTCAATTCCTTTACTTCTTTACAGGATTGAACTTGGCTCTTCAATTCATCCAGAACACATTGATGCATTTCATAGAGGAAACTTCAATGCTTTATCTGGATTCTGGGAACAGAATGGAGCAAATATAAACATCAAAGAGTATATGGATTATGATCCATATCTTGGTAGAGTTGTTGAAAATTCTGCAGCACAACAGCAAGCTTGACATAAAGTTAAGAAAATGTTAAAATAAATATATTCAGGTGATGAGACCCCAAATACTCGTTGAGTCACTGAATCAAACGGAGAATGTCGGTTCTCCTTACATCCGCAGGTATTACTCTGCGAGAAACTTAGAGGTACTATTATGTTTAAATCCGCAATCGCAGCTGTCGCTGCTGCTCCTTTCCTTGCCACCGCTGCGTTCGCTGGCCCTTATGTTAACGTCGAGGCTAATGCTGGTCTGACTGGTTCTGACTACGTTGGCACCCTGACCGAAGCACATATCGGTTATGAGGGTAAACTGAGCGAAACCGTTTCTGGTTACATCCAAGCAGGTCCTGCTCTGTCCACTCCTGAGGGTGGCGATGCTACTGTTAAGGTCTCTGGTAAGGCTGGTGCATCGGTTGCTGCTACCGATAACCTGAGTGTCTACGGTGAGTACTGGTTCCTGACTGGTGATGACCTCACCAGCAACATCAAGGCTGGTCTGAAGTACACCTTCTGATTTAGTAAGTATTAATACTTAATTGAGTCAGGATTTTCTAACAAGGGTGGGTTTCCACCCTTGTTTTTTCTTTAGATTTGCTATATAATGTTGTAACAGTTCGTAACAAAACTATTATGACGGTAACTAAAAATGAATTTGGACAAATGAATATGTTTGCCAAAGAACCTTCCATGTATATGACTAAGGAAGATCTTGAGCGTTATGGTATTGAACCCTACGCTGAGAAAGCAGAAAAAATGAATGGTCGTTGGGCTATGATTGGAATCGTTGCTGGTTTCCTTTCATATGCTTTGACAGGTAACTTTTTCTTTGGTGTAGTTTGAGACTTGACAATGACTTCACTTTTGTTTACAATGACATCCGTTGCCTTCTTCGTTCTGTTGGCAGCATCCGTAGAAAAACTTTGTGAAACTTACTAATGGCTACTTTTAACGTTACTCTTCAATCCCCTGACGGCACCGAGACTACTATTCAGTGTCCCGACGACCAATACATTCTTGAAGCAGCAGAAGAGGCAGGTGTTGACCTTCCTTCTTCTTGCAAAGCAGGTGCTTGCTCTGCTTGTGCTGGTAAACTGATTAGCGGCACCGTAGATAACGAGGAGCAATCGTTCCTTGATGACGAACAACTTGCTGAAGGCTGGGTACTGACTTGTGTAGCATATCCCACCAGCGATTGTGTGATTCTCACCGAACAAGAAGAGAACCTGTGAGTTCTAATATGCTAGGGCAGTTCAACCTTGCCCTTCAAGAACTGGTTGAGAGTGGTGCCTGGGATCGAGATGTAGAACTAGAAGTTTCGATTGCCGGCACCCTTAAGAACGACAAATTTATTGTCATTAAACCTGTCAAAGAAAAATTGGTTTCTAATCCAGATCCAGAACTTAAACAAAAACACCCTTATCGAGGAGAAAAACAATGAACGAAAAAGCAGAACGTATTAATGGTTGGGCAGCGATGATTGGTATCGTTGCTGCAATGGGTAGCTATGCTGCTACTGGTCAGATTATTCCTGGCATTTGGTGATGGAGGTAAAAATGCGTAAAGAGCAATATCAAGTTCCTCAAGTAGAATTCGTATTCCGTGAAGATGGAGAGTTTGTTGCTAAGCCATCACTGGATCTCTTCACTGGTAAACGGGTGGTTATTTTTAGTCTACCTGGTGCATTTACTCCTACTTGCAGTGCTTATCAACTCCCTGGATTTGAAGAGCGATATGAAGAGTTTATTCAACTTGGTATCGATGATATTTACTGCATCTCTGTTAATGATGGCTTTGTAATGAATGCTTGGGGTAAAGATCAAAAAATCGAAAAAGTAAAACTTATTCCAGATGGAAATGCATATTTCACCCGTTCTATGGGATACCTTGTCCGCAAGTCTAACCTTGGTTTCGGGGAGCGTTCTTGGCGTTATGCTGCTGTCGTGGACAACGGAGTCATCGAAAAACTATTCGTTGAAGAAGGTTTCCGTGACAACGCAGACACGGACCCATATGAAGTATCGACACCCGAAAATATTTTAAACTACGTTAAGTCAACAGTTAAAGAAACAGTCTCTGTTTAAATAAAACCAAGCGCCCTTTGAGGCGCTTTTTTTATAAATATTGTGTGTTTTAAGTAATATCCAATGACCTTAGATCTTCATAACTTTTTTAAGTATTATGATGATAAGAACCCTAATCATGTAGCTGCGGTTCAGTGGTTGGAGGATAATCTTCCAGAACAATTCATGGATGATTCTGAAACTGAATGGGTGGGAATTTTTAGAACCAAACCTCCCACACCTGAAGTTCTTGCGGTTCCTTACTTTAATCAAGTAGATAACTATAGAGACGCCCATAGAACTTGCAACTCTTCGTCGTGTGCTATGTGTCTTGCTTTCCTCAAGCCAGGAAGTATCAAAGGCGACGATGAGTATGTCAAGAAAGTATTTGAGATTGGCGATACAACCGATCATGCAGTACAGACAAAAGTTCTGTCAGCTTATGGTGTTAAGTCACACTTTAGTTACAATCTATCTTTTGCTGATATTGATAAAAGTTTGGACGCTGGGAAGCCCGTTGTTATTGGCATACTCCATAGGGGTTCTCTCACTTCACCTACTGGTGGGCATATGTGTGTTGTGATTGGCAAGACTCCAGATGGTAAGGGATACTTTGTTAATGATCCATACGGTTCATTGAATGACAACTATAGTGGACCAGTAACAAATGGTAAGAAGACCATCTACACTAAAGCAGTTCTAAAGCACCGCTGGTGTCCAGGAGGTAACGATGGATGGGGAAGGATCTTCGACTAATTTTAAACGTAAAATGTTAAAAGTGATTAGAGATCTTACAAACAACGGTAGACACGTAGAAGCAAGCGAACTTTATCAAAGGTATTTCGGAGACAACAATGGCAAGGATCGACCTTCATAACTTCTTCAATTATTACGACGAGAAGAACCCTAACCACGTCAAAGCAGTGCAGTGGTTAGAAGATAATCTTCCAGTTAAATTTCTGGAAGATAATGTAGATTGGGCTGAGATCTACAGAGGCAAGAAAGGTGGATCAGCACCTGCAACTGCTGCCGCTCCTGCGGGTGATGCCTGCCCCCACTGTGGTAAACCACTGGGAAAGTAAGTAGCGGCAGTGGTACTCCTGCTGCCGCTCCTAGTGGTGATGTACCAATGATGGGTATTAAACTCATCAAAGAGTTTGAAGGATGCCACCTGAGTGCCTATCCAGACCCTCTCACAGGTAACCTACCAATCACTATTGGTTGGGGTTCCACCCGTAAGAAAGATGGATCGCCATTCAAACTGGGTGATAAGATTACTCAGGCAGAAGCAGATGATCTTTTGATTAGTCAGTGCAAGAGTCAGTTTATTCCAGCACTCACAAAGATTCCACACTGGAATGAAATGAGTGACGGTAAAAGAGGTGCTCTATTATCCTTCGCTTATAATTTGGGCGCTGGTTTTTATGGTGGTGATAATTTTAATACTATTACTCGCGTACTGAAGAATAAAGAATGGGACAAAGTTCCTGATGCGCTTTACCTCTACAGAAATCCTGGTTCAAATGTAGAAGCAGGACTTGCTCGTAGAAGAAAAGCGGAAGGTGAAGCTTGGAAAAAAGGTTAACCTATCACACTAACTATCATGGATAAGAAAAAGGAAAATCGTATGGGAACATTGATTCGTATTTTGATTTTGAGTTGGTCCGCTGCACTTCTCACTGCTAGCTATGCTGGTGCTCTATCTAAGATGGACCCCACCTTCATTGCTACTGTATTCACAGCTTCTGCTGCCACTTTCGGTATCAATACTATGAAGAAGGGTGGTGACGATGATGACGATCATCCAGCACCAGAGCAAAGAAGAGAAGTGGTGATTGATACACCACCAGCCCCAGAACCCGTTTGGGAAGAACCTGCTCCTGCAAGAGATACTTCTCTTGAAGAAAGAGTAGAAGCTCTTGAAACCAAAGTAGAAGATGGTGAAGGATTTGTCCAACCTCGCACTGGTGGTGTATAATGTCTAAGTCACCTAATAAGGGCAAGAAAGGTTCTGCTGGTAATAAAAAGCAGAACCAAGGAAACGCTACTGCCAAAAAGGCAAAAAATGGAGGAAAGAAAAAGTGATCCTACTTGATGTTTTGATTGCTGGTAATGTAATGATTGGTCCTAGTTTATGTCAAGCTGAT
>Ga0222714_10001957_pt1 | contig 22566 bp, 33 predicted proteins | sample C33_3DmetaG_FD_165048 | JGI IMG/M metagenome (GOLD analysis project Ga0222714, IMG submission 165048) | Estuarine water microbial communities from San Francisco Bay, California, United States - C33_3D | ecosystem: Environmental > Aquatic > Marine > Unclassified | place: USA: California...
ATGCGTTCTCGCCTCTCTTCAGTCCAGCCTGCGGCTGAGCCTGTTTTGCCCCAATTCCAGGGTCGGTTGCCGGGTTTAAAAGTCATCTGTTGCCTCCTTGTTGATGTGTTGCTTGTGTCGTATTTATATTATAACTGAAAAACTGCCCCCAGTCAAGAGTTTTTTGCGTTAAAATTTTTGACCAGCCTCAACGCAGAGTCAGTACGGGTGTGCCAGCGATGCAGGCTCTGGGATCACACTGGAGCACAGATCTGAGCAGTAGAGCGGGTGGGCAAGGCTGGGCCGGTAAAATGGGTCGGGGGCCTATCCGGAAATGGTGCTGTATTTTTACAACGGTGATAGAGTATTACCAACCTCCCCATTCAGTGGCCTACCCCCCCACCGTCCTCCACCGTGGCCCTACGGTGAGCCAGATCTGATGGTTTTCCTACGGTATTACCATTGATAAAGCACGGTTACACACGGTTACACCGGGTAAGAACGGTGGCCCAACCTGGGTCAATCTGGGTCACGGTGCTCGTATGGTCAGGATTCTGGGTTGGAGGGGGTGTTGGATTAGAATGGTAAAGAGGATGCCAAAACCACCGTATCATATCCTGCCATATCCATCATATCTACTGCTTCTTTACAGCCGTATGACAGCGTCGTATTGGTTCAAATGTGTGGGTAATGTGTAAAAAAAACGCTGGGCAAACAATCCGCGATCTGACTCACGGGTCTATTTTTTAGTTTTTGATCGTAACCAATCAGGTCTTTCCGCAGTTTCATAGGTGAAGAAATCTGTGATATCTCTGCCGGTTTCTGGCAATTCCATACGCCATTGCCGTCGCAGTGTTCTTATCGCAGTGTTAATTTCTGATCTGGCTTGATCATATTCTGCTCCTGGTAAGGCAGTACGAGCGCGGGCTAATGCTTCTATAATTCTATATTTTTGTCTGGTGTCCATTCTGTAGTATAACTTATAATCTATCTGGTGTCAATCCCGATCTGCCAATATTTCTAACCACAATCGTCTTCGGAGCACAGGATCCAACTGCAAGTGTTGTATGCATCTCCTTTTAAAGTCAGCCGAGTCGACCCATTGCTCGCGATCCCAACCGGTATCTGCTTCGTGCAACACAGTGTCCACATGGCGGTATTCTAGGTAATCAATCGCGGCCTGCTGTATTTGGCTCCATTCGGTGGTGGGTGCTATGGTTTGAGCCAACCAACTCCATATGGTACTACGGGGTTTCAAACAACTCCTCAAACTGTGTGTGCTGTACAGTGTTCTGCGGTGTGTGCTGTTGTAGCCAACCCGCTATTCTTTTCGTTGCTATGGTCACATAGTGTGGGTCCAATTCACACCCTACGAATGTGTGCCCTAACTCACACGCCGCCATACCTGTGCTACCTGAGCCACAGAATGGGTCTAATATGGTGCTGTTGGGGGGTGTGACCAACTGTATCAGATAACGCATCAGTGCCACTGGCTTCACTGTGGGGTGATTGTTGAACTCCATACGCTCTCGTCTGCTGGCCTTAGGGCAATAGAAATACTTTTGGTAGTCTGGGATCTCGCCCAACACGTTGCTGGGGAAGCGACCTTGACGGTGTCCTTGCCATTCCGCTGTTTCGCCTGGTCTTTCTGCTATTTGATCACCTGGCAATTCACGCAGTCTATTTCTTGGATCCTTGCCGTTGATGCCTTTTGGCACTGCTTTGTCCCAAGGCACCCTGGTGGCGTCTATGTTGAGGGCTCCCACACCGTGTGCTAATACACAGTCAATGGTGCTACCTTTAAACGGTTTGCGTGCCATCACTATGGGCTCGTGTGCGGGTTTGAGTGCGGTCTTCCAACCTGACCATTCATTGTTTGCTGGCTTCATTTCATCACGCAAAGGACAAATATCATCCTGACATTTAGACTGATTGCTACCATTTAGTGTTTTATTACATTTTGGACAACTTGTTTTTGGTCCACTTTCATTGATGCTTCTTTTAATTCCAAGAGCATTGTTGTTTCTCTTGCCTTCTCTACGCTCTATTGCTTTACCAATATCCTGTGCCTTGGGAAATCCTGACGCATAGATCCACATCAGTTGATCTCTGATCTCAAAGCCCACTGATTCTATGTTGGTGGCCAGGTGATGGTATGTGCGGGCCGCTGAAAAGGCCAGCAAGAATCCACCTGGTTTCAGCACTCGCAGGCATTCCTGCCATATCGCTATGGCACCGGTATTGCGGTCCCAGTCCTTGCCCAGGAACTCTATGCCGTAGGGTGGATCGGTCACGATGCTGTCGAAGTGGCAGTCTGGATATTGTTTTAATGTTTCGGCTGAATCGCCTGTGTGTATGGTATGACTCATTGGTTTCCTCCTTGGGTAGCAGTCAATTATGCCAGTATTTACCCGGATTGTAAATCAATCCATTGATTTGTGGCACAGCACCCTGAATCGTATGCAAGGAGACCGGGTGCTGTGATTCACTGCCCCACTCGGTGTATTCACTTATAAGAAGCACGTGCGGGGCGTGTGAATTCTATCTAATAACCGAATGACCTCGGCCCTGTAGGCATTGATCCACTCGGCTGTTGTATTTTAATTCTCTGTCAGGTATCAATCCCAGACTCACATAATGCAAATATTGACCCCATGCCCATGACAGTGAGTCATAGGTACGGAATGTGTGCTCGTCAGCGAATTGACGGCAGATCTGGATGTCTGTGGTGATCTCTGCGGCTCGGTCCGTGTCATAGGTGCCGGATCGGCCTCGGGTATCTATTTTGGGATTGTAAGCACACTGTGCCAGCATGATGGCGGCACAACTGCTCATTATTATCTTTTGTAACATACGTTTCATTTCATTCTCCTTTGTTGGTGGCAGGGTGGGTTCTGTGTAATAGGATATGGCGACCCCACCCGGCCGGATCAGTACCACAGTAACAAATGTTAAGGAACAAAAACCTGTGGTGCTCATCTAGTGATACTGATGCTGAAGCCTGTTATAACACCCTAAAAGTTTGGAGCACGTTCGGGTAGGTGGCTGTCAGCACCGGTATCTCTTGTATTATAGCACAATACAGGATAAAGTCAACCTAAATCACCCCGTTTATTTGGTTATAGATGGTGTTTTTTTTGGTGTTTGGTTCAGATTGTAGCACATACCATACAGACCAAATTCACCAAACAAAAACAGGGTATTTGGTAAAGAATTCTATTTTGACTTGATTTTTAGATATCATTCATATATATTTACATTAAGGAGAAAAAATGGCAACAAACAATAACAACATTAACAACATAATAACAACTAATAAACACAAATTAATGATTGTGTCTGACACACAATCATTACCAGTTTCTGACTCCGTCAAAGAAGAGGCGAAGCCTCAGGTGGCTCATAAGATCAACCATTGTAGCCAAGACCTACCCCCAGATTGGAGTTGGGTGAAACTGGACCTGTTTGACAAGCAGACAGGCACAGGAGACAGCAGACACAAGATCAATCTTTCTGTGTGTAAGCATTCCAAGATACACTCTTTTAGGGCTTTGGTTAATTCACCCTGGACACATTTTCGTAGAAACCTCACTGCTGAAGAATGGGGGTCACCACACTATGAATTGGTCAAGCAGACTCGCCAAGAGTTAAGGAATGCTGGTTACCGTGCCACAGACATCTGGGCCAGCAAATGCTATCTACCAGGTTATCGTCAGAACAAGGGTGACACAGTGAAAAATCTCAGTGTGATCAAGGTCAATGAGGAGCGAGATCACAGATACACTGTGATCGTGATAGCGAACACACACAAGATCATTGTACCACTGAAAGGTGATGCGGGCTATCTCACAGAACGGCAAAGACAACACGGCTTGATTGCTACTGGCACTGCTAACACAGTTTTAAAAACCAGTGTGGGCGTTCAGTTGGATGATGTGCTATGAAATATCTAGATCGTTGCCGTGACGAGTGTGAGATGTATATTCAAGAGAGCACCAACAGCACACATCATTCTTGCCTAAGATGCCGTGAGCACGGTTTCATTAAATGGTTGTCATATGATCAGTATTGCGAATTACATCCAATCATGTACCCCAGTATTCACATAGATAAAATTTTGTAAAAGAATTAAGGTGGGTGGATCGGAGTTTAATTGTATGGCAACAAGATAAATGAGATCCACCCTGTTCCAATCGGGAGACTAGAACATGATTATTTAGCGCCAACGAGCCAGACACACCTCACAACGACGTCGTACTGCTGGTGCTAATCGAGCAGACCTCACACGTATCACGTGAGATCTACTGCATCTTTCACTAGGTTTTGAGCAACGAGTAGGCCGGGGCCACCGCACAGTTTCAGTCAGTTCGGCTTGACGACCACGACCCTGTGATCTTGGCTTCTGGAAACTGCCTCCTAGGTCTTCAATGCGTTTACGAAAAAGATTTCTCTCCATGGCTCACTGTTTGGTAATATTTAAAAGGTTTTGAATACCGTTAAATATTTTTATGGTTATTGTTTGGTTCAACGGTCCTTCTGCTCGCCCTTTCCATCACATACCGGCACAATCCATGGAAATAGGCTGTAACTTTATTGAGCGTGATAGATCCGTACATCATGTGTGTGCTTTTGATCAGCAAACGATTGAAAGAATGAGTCCACGATCTGCAACACAATATTGGACACGGCGAAGATTTGCTCGTGATAGGTGGCAGTTGGTAGATTCTAAATTGCCCTACTACTGCTCAGGTACCATGGCTATAGCATTAGCGATCACACTGACTCGGGAACCAATCTATGTGCTGGGTTGTGATTGGGGCATCACAAATCAATCTCTGTATGACACTGATTACACTTGGCGTCAGCATCAACCTATGAAAATGACTCAAGAAAAAGGTCAATTAATGCAGAGATTTTGTGAACAACATCCTATCACATTTGTGCATACAGAAAAAAGGGATAGATTTGGTGCTGTAGCACGATGGATAGGACCTCGAGAATTCCTCAGTTTAGTTCAGTAATGGTCTTTGTGCTTCAAATACCTGTCCGGTATCTGTGATATCGTAGAATTCAGGCACGTGTTTTATCGCTGTGATGTTTACAGTGTTGTCTGGATTGTAATTGGTTTCTGTAACTCTATACACATCAGAAATATTCAATGCCACTGAATTAATTCTTACAAAATCGCCTGGTGCCAATCGCACACCCACAGCATTGATCTGTGTGACCAATTGTGGCTGTTGTCGTGATTTTTTCAATAGCAATGTCGCCATTTTTTGAGCAGTTACTCGATCAAAAATACCAGGAAAACTGAAATTGCCTTCCAGTATCTTGCCATTGTCTTCATTGAGATATTGTGTTCTAATATTGGTACTATCTTCTACCGGATCTGGACTCAAAACTGAATTAGGTTGTGAATTATTCACAATGTCTGTGTAATCCAATTTGATCTGATTGAATCTATCATTGATTGAACTGGTTGAAACACTGACTGACTCAATGATGTTATCATCTGTGATTGTGGTCACAATAGGCAGAGCAGTAAGCGGTGGAATGCCAGCATTATCCTGTGGATCACCTGCATTTTCAATAATAATTTTGAAAACGCCTTCTGAATAGAACATATAAGCACCAATAGATGCCAACATTTTGTTAAGGTTTTCTAAGAAAGTACGACTGGTATCAATAATAAATTGTCGGTCTAATGAATTGTTATTGGTTCGTATGCTGGAACCATTTGCAGATGCACCTGTGGTGGCTTTGTCTCCGTACATATATCTGTTTCTATCAAATACATCTAGGCTGGTACCGCTGTTCATGTAAAATATGGTATTATCAAAATCATAATAGTTAGGTAACTTGTCACAGGCAATAGCGGCTTCTGTCCAACTCTTTCTATCCAATTGATTCACACTTAACCCAAATCCATAGTATGGATTCAGCAAGTAATCAATGATATATTCCACTGTGTTGTAGTCTGGTCGATAACTTTGATGTCCTAGGCCATCCACAAGATAACCACCGCCCAGTGCTGTGTCCCAATTGGCAGGAAATTTATTTGTGTTGGCTGAACCATTGAATAATTCTATGTGTATTTCTGTGCTAGGTGTGATAGTGGTATAAAAATTATCAGCAGGCTCAGAACTGTCTTCATTTACACAACCCAAGTCTATGTATGCACCAGCAGATGTGATGCTGACTTCTGTTACATCATATCTTGTAATCACATTGGTATTCCTGTCAATAGTTCTTAATTTGATTGTGATACCATCCAGATGTGCATTTTCAATGGCTTGTATCTGTGATTCAGGTGCAAAAAATCTATAGACAGAGTTATCTGTGCCTAGAGCAGGTGATGGATATGCTCCATTGATTTTTTGTAATGTGGTAGTTGTGCCAATGGTAGTGGCAGTATATCCATAAAATTTTAATTCACCACTTAATATGATTAAGGTTATATCAAATGGAGCACGTGATATGAATTGATAATGTCCTCCACCCACGTGTTCTAACCATACAAAATTACTTGCCGCTGATATAGTGCCACCCACCACACCATAAGGACTACCAAAACTACAATACACATAATCATAGGTCCAACCTAGATTAAACAAGATATCGTGAATGTTGATTGGCTGTGTACTGCCATTAGAATATTTGGCTCTTTGATACGGATCAAATCTTTGTATTTCTATCTCTGTGTCTGATGGTACTGCTTCTATGTGAGAAGCGGCCGCATCTTGTGTGCCACCACTAATGATCTGTCCTGAACCATTAGGTGTATTCAATGCTTGGTGATAACTGATATATCTAGTGATATCATTTTCACTATAAAGATAATTGAATCTTTCTTCATAACCTGGATCGCCTACTTTGCTGGCAACAATGTTAGGTATGCTTCTACCACTGGTAGTAACAACCACTGCTGGCACAGATCCATACGGATTGCCAAATACTCCTTCGCCATCTCCGCTATATGGAGATGAACCTATGGTTTCATCGGCGGCTTGCAATTTAAATCTTAATGCAATATAGTGCATGCCACTTAATTTGTTTTCATCATCATCCCAATCAGGGTGTTCTCTTAATAATGAAGATGCTGGTTGATCTGCAGAGCCATCAAAATATTGCACAGTTAAACGATTAGCAAATGTGCCTTTGGTGATGGTATGTTGAGCAGGTTGTACGCCACCTTTGCCTGAAGCAAATATACCTCCACTAGAATTGGTCAATGAAAGAGCGGTAGAACCATCATAACCTTGTGAATAATTGTCGTTGGCTGTGTTAGATATACCACCTAGGTGGACAGGTTTGCCATCCACTGTCATTCTTGACAATAAACTACCCATGGCACCATTTACTCCAAATTCTGCGTTGGCACCATGAAATCCTTGCGATATTATAGCCGCCATATAGAGATATTGTGGTGTGGTATCTGCTGAATCATCTCCGTGAGTACCCACAAATACAGGAATGGTTGCAATTTCTATTTTTGTGCCATATAAAACTGGCACAGCACGATTGGCACCATTGTAATCTACGATAGTGGCCGCTTTGATTTCTTGAGAAGTATCTGCAAAGTTGATAGAAGTATCTGGTAGATTAAATGCACCTGTAAAAGGTGATATCACTGCTTTGATAATTGATGTACCTAAATCAATAATAGGATCAACAATAGCCTTGATTGGTTTTACTATGGTTTTAAATACTTTACTAACGAATCCCATCTGTTATTCCTCCCACTTGATATTTCTTACATTATAGGTTGCAAATTTAAATCCAGTATCTGTTGGGTATACTTTTTGTTGAGATGCTGAATTGGTATAACCATAGATAGCAGTTCTATCAAAGTTTGAAAATGGACCTCCACAAAATAATGCTAAACGACTGCTGTCATTGGTGATTTTATAACTGATATTATCCATAATACCTTTAAAAATAATAAATTCTCCTGTGCTAGGATTTAAACCAAAAGATTGAGTGCTTTGAGTAAAAATTCTTTTCACAATAAACACACTGCCACCTGCTATTGAATTATTCATTAATTGACGAGCAATATTTGTGCCTGTGGAATCTGTAACAGTGCTATCAAAAGTCAATTGAATTCTAATTGAACTAATTTGGCTCGTTAAAGGAATTGAATCATGTCCAATGTAACCCTGTCCTGCCAAAAAAGTTTCTGATGTACTGCCATCAATTATGTTACTGCTGATATCATTATCACAATCTGTAAATCTAAAGATAGTGCCATTAGGCAGTTCTAATCTAATTAAATCTACAAATCTAAGAAATCTGTCATCAATCTGTGATTCTGATATTGAATGATTTATTGGCATTAGTATTCCTCTTTATAATCTAATTCGTATGTATAATAACCGTTTTGGTCTGTTCGTATTTCAAACAAATCACTTTCATAACTCACAGTGAATGGTACATTGTTGTAAGTGATAGTAGCACCTGCAGTTAAATCAGTAAACAGTGCAGGAAATATAGATAAGGTATCAATGGTTGAACCATCTAGGTTTACATCTGCTGTGAGCATATAAACTTTGGTATGATTTGAAAATTTAATCATATCACCTTTTTTAAGAGTGCCACTTCCGCCTGACACAGCAATATTAGTGGATCCTTTAACATAATTGTAAGATGGTGTGGTGCTGGAAATTAGTTGTGCTGTAACAGTGCCAGATGCTGTGCCTGATGTGGATGCAATTACAGGTGGCACCAAAGTGGTTGTACCACGTGATTTAGATGCTGTGAATCCAGCCAGCACTTGAAATGCTTCTGATCTCAACACCGGCGGTGATTTTAATTTAAATGCCCATCTTTGTGATAGATATTTTTGTTTGAAATTATTCATGCTATCAAGATTTGTAATTCTATAATTGATACTTCTAAAATCTAAAGTTTCATAACCTACAGTGTTACCGGTTGATGCGTAAGTTGCCATTATACTACCTCCCTTACTTCTTTAGAAAATACAAAATAACCATCACGATTGGTTTTGTATTCAATGGTATCACCAATACCAATCACATTTAAAGCAATATCATTAATTTTCATATCTTGATTTGAAACAGTTTTGATTAATCCAGGCGTTACAGTGATTTCACCTTGTGTGGGTGCTCCACCCCAATCATCTGGATCTAATGAATGGTTACCATTAACCATATAAACTTTGCCATGGTTAGCAAATTGAACAAAATCTCCATTAGTAAGTTGCATTCCAGCAGTGGTTTCATCAATAAGATCCACATAGACTAACGTTGGATATGGAATACCTCCACCCGCACCTGAACCGGTCAATACTGTGGGTCCTATAGTGGATGGATCAGTATAACCAGGTCTGCCTTCGGCATCATTGATTACTGGTGGTTTGATCTGTATTCTGGCTGTAGAATCAATATCATTGAATAACACAAAAAAATTATTTTGGAAGTCAGCACGAGTGATAGGTGGTGTTTCTATTGTAAAACTCCAATAATGACCACCATAATCTGCCACATAGGTTTTGCCATTAATAGAAGTATTCACAATATTATTCCAATTGCTCCGCCAGTTTAATGTACGGATTTGGTCTTCTAAAGCCATTATGCCAATCTCCTACCTTGCTGTCTGAATGCTTGTTGAATGGTTCCAACAATTAAATTCTTTCTTGATAGTAATAAGTCATCAAATGATGCGGCATCCACAGCATTGATGTTGAAGTTTACTGTTACTTCGCCCATGCCACTGCCTAATCTTTCACTTGGTATGATAGTGCCGGCTGAGTTTGGTACAAATAATTCTGGTCCTCTCTCACCCACTAAAAATGCATTGCTGTTATTGACTGGACCACCACCTGCTCGGGCTCCACCATAACCGATAGCACCACCGTTGGCATATCCCACTGCTCCGCCGTTGGCAAAACCAAAACCACCTGTTATTGCGGCTAATATTAATCTGTAGCCTATTTGACGTTTTAAACTTGCTTCAATTTGTCTTTCTCTATTCAATTGATCAGTTTGTTGTAATCCTAATTTACGAGCAATTAAATCTAAAATTGGTCCTACAATTAATAATCTAATAAATCCTCCTATCAAATCTCTAATAATGGCCTGTCCAATTTCTCCTAATGCTTGTTGTAATGTTTTTGTTCCCATAACCACATCAGTCAGTGCTGATTCTGTTGTGGTAGCAAATGTTCTTGTGGCTTTGGTTGCTGTGTCTGTAATAATACTGCTTAATCGATATGTGTTGATTAATTCTTCTAGATTTTTAGTATAGCCTTCAATACCTGTAGCAACTTCTCCTAAAAATGCATCTTTAAGTGCTTTGTTTAAATCTACTGTGACTTGTCTGGCTTCTTTGGCTCGAGTACTAAATCTTCTTAATTCATCATTGAGTGCATTGGTTTGGTCTTCTAATTGTAAAACATCATCAATGGTTTCTTTGAATTTTTCTAATCCAATTATTTCTTTTAATGTTTTGGCTAATTCGGGATTTAATTTTTCTAATTGTTTGAGTAGATATAATGATCCTTGACCTAATAATAATATTCCACTTATAATTTTACCTAATGGTGTTTTTGCAAAAAAAACATTGAATGTTAAAAATGCCGCAGTAATTTTGTCAATATTTTCAATAATAATTTTAGAAACTATACCAAATCCAGCACCTAATCTTTTAATATTTTCTTCATTGGCTTTGATGAATGCTGTGATATCATCCGTAGTATCTCTAATAACTGGTGCTAATCCTTGTCCAAATATATCCGCCGCAGTTTTAACCTGTATACCAAAGTTTGAAAATGAAACACTTAAATTGCCTAAAAGTTTTTGTGTAGCACCACCAAAGTTTTCTCTAATACCTTTGGCTAATGCATCTGTGATTTTACGAGCGCCTTCTGCTGTTCTTCCAAAATTAGATATTTGTAATCGTGTTAATCCTAATTCTTCTTCCAGAATACGGAATACAGGAATACCTCGATCTGCTAATCTGTTTAATTCTTCTAAACCTAAACCGCCCGATACAGTTCTAGCAAAAAGATCTGTAATGGCTTCTAAAGATCCTATTTGATCTGTGGTTACTGCCGCGGCATCTGTGAATGTGGTTAAAAGTTGTTCAGTGGGTTCAATACCAGCAGTTTTTAATTTTATAAATGTAGTGGTTAAATCTTCTACACCAAATTGTGTTCGTGTAGCAAAATCAGAAATAAATTTGAATGCTTCAGCACCTGCCCGTGCTGATCCTGTGGTTGAAGCCAGCGTGGTTCTTAAATCTTGAAATCTTGCTGTGGTTTCAATAATACCTTTGGCTATTCTACCAGTAGCAATAGCCCCAAGAGCAGTTACAGCAGTTTTTAAATTTAAACCAAACCCTTTAGAACTAACAGAAAGTTTATTAATGCTCTGTTCAACTCTGCCTAAGGCTTGTAAATTTTTTACCTGTATGTCTAAAAGTAATTTTTCTGTTTTAGCCATTATTTTCTCCTAGGTCGTGGCATGGGCGGCATGTTTTGTTTGGTAATATGTTTTTTAGTCGCATCACTTTCATACATCATATAACCGGCCCACATTTTTAATTCCAACGTTGACATTTGTATGATTTCTTCTACAGATTTTTTCAATCTGTCGGCCAGTATCATTACAAATCTCAACTCAACGTTGGATTCTATTCCTTTGCTACAGAATCTTGACTAAAATCAATTTTGGCATTGTTAATTGCAGTAGCCACTTTTACTACTACCATTGGATCTGCCTCGTTCATTAATTTTATTCTATCAGCATCGTGAAACAAAGGTTTTCCATCCTTTGTTTTGGCTTTCCGTATAATTGATTCAACCAAGGCTTCAACTGTTTTGCCTTGTGCTTGTAATTCAATTATTTTTGCTTCGTCTTTTAAAGGGTATGTGGTTCTAAAATAGATTTCAGTTTCCCATTCTGGAACTTTTATACTCTTTAATTCACCCCCAATACTTGATTGGTAGTGTTGACTGATTTTATCTGTTAGGTTCATTTATATCTCCTGATTGGTTGTTTTATATTTTCAATTGCTGGTTTTACTATACCGTTAGGTGCCTGTTTGCTTCGTCCTCTTTCAAGTGCGCCAGCATAAGGTTGTGGGTTAGTTAATTTGTATCTATAACCACTACCAGTCTTACGCCAACTCTTTTTAAACAGTCCGGAACGAACAGGCGACCTATCAATTACATCATCTAAAACAGCATCTGTGATTGCTTCAGTCGCGGCTTCTGTTATTGCCTTAACTTTTTTAATCATACTATCGCTGTTAAAGATAACTTTGGTCATATTACAGATTCGTTACTGTTACAGCACCTGTGATTTGACCTGCTACTGTAGCAGTCACAGCGCCGTCATTAGCCGCCGCAACTTCAAAAGAAGTAACGATCATTTCGCCACTTAGTTTTTGTCCTACAGATGCGCCTGATGGATACAATTCAATTGTAGCCGCCGCCGCTCCTGGTGCAGATTGTAATGCCGCTTGTGCCGCATCACCATCCACAAAGTATAGATCCATTGAAACTGTTGCTGTGGTTAATCCTGGAACATAAGTTCTTGCAGTGTTGCCCATTGCTGATGTTTCAATAACATCACCGGTGTTTGATAATGTAAAAGATATGACAGATGCGATTGTAGTAGCGGAGCCACCAACATCGAATTTAGCCACACCTGATGTACCTGCATATGCAGTTGTATTATTTGCCATTAGTTGTCCTCCTCATTATAAGGTTTTATGACCTCCGCTTCTGCTTTGGTTATACGCATTGTCGCTTTTGGTCGTTTGGTTGTTTTTGTAATGATGTTTTTTTCTGTTTTTGTAACAGCAGGTTTGAATAACATCCAACCTGATTTCAACTTGTTCTGCACTTCTTGGTGTGGAACAAGATGAGAATTCCCATTTTGATCATACATTTCTCTCATTACGGATTACCTCTCCTATACACGTATTCTACCTCTACTGTGACAATAACCTGTCCAATTGGAGGATTTCTTTCGATCACTTCAATGTTAGTGACTCTGGTTTGAACATAATGAGTGGCTACATTTTCCACTGTGATATTTCTACCTCTGGATGCTTCTAAAGTTTGTTCTATTTGTTCAACCAGTGAATTACGTAAACTGTCTAAATTATTACCTCGAACAAAACATCTCAATTCAATCTGTAGAATGCCCTGTCTTTCAGTCATGGTAACATCGGATCTCTCTTCATTACCAGTCACAATTAAAATTGCTGGATACTGTGTGATGGCTAATTTTTCAAAATCAAAGAATTCTCTGGTGACAGAACCTGGTGCTGGATCTGACATATTGATCAGTTGTTCTCTGATGTCTTCTGCTATGCTTTCTCTAGCGCTCATCTCTATCTAACGAGACGATTGAAGTGTGTAGCCTGCTTTTCTGAATTTTCTATGGTTCCACTCGAATCGTAGTCGTATTCTACTCCGTCTTTTAATATTGCCGCAAATTCTAATGCAAATTTTTCTTTATAATACATCATCTTTTCTCTAAACACATCGCCTTCCACTGAAAATGTAGATAGACGAGGAAAGATATATTCTGATAACACGTGATACACAGCCGCTCTGGTGAATTGGCTGTAGGTCAATAGATTATTGTCCATTTCTGTGTAGGTACCAGTGGTGATATCATATCTACCATAGGTTGCTCTAGGCCACCATTCCGTTCGAAGTTTTCTTAAGATGTCGTTGGTAGTTTTTACGTGTAGATCTGCGAATGTTTGAATACCAAAGTTTTGGATATCTGGTTCGTATTCGAGTAAATCTGAGTCTGTGCTCATGTTAGCCATTTGAGTCCTCCTATAATGGTTGTTGTTCAGTCCTTCTGAACATTTTTATTTATATGGTTATGAAAAGTATTATAACAATATAAAAGAAGAAAGGGCGATATTGCTACCGCCCTTTCCATGTTTATAGCGAATCAAAAACAATTGTTAGATTATTAGTCTACAACTGCCTCTGATTTAACTTTAACAGCATATGCATCTTTAAGGATCGCATTACCTCTTGCTGTTGTAGCCACATACTCTGTGCTTCTTAATGAAGCATCGTATTGTTCTCTAACAACGATTGGTCTTTTAATCACGTGAGCAAATGCCATTGGTGAAAATACACCGCCTACTGAATCGTTTGCAGAATCAACTGCTACCGCTGTAGTCATGAATATTTTACAGTTATAGATTTTACCCATGTATGCTGAACTTGATAATAAAGCATTACCTAAGTTAGAAATTGCTGGTGCTTGTGAACCAACAAATCCTGCTTGAGTTAACACTTTAGCAACATTGTGTAATTGTGCTGGAGAGAATACACCGTAGAAATCGCCGTCAGCATCTGCTGGAGCGTTTTGTCCTCTAAGCAAGTAAATTGCTTTTAAGATATCATTTGGTGATAAGTCTGTACCAGACGAATTGATCACGTTAGTTGTTAATGAATCGAATTGAGCAAATACGTCTGCATCTACTTTTTCTCCGATTGCATTACCTAGGATTGAACCTACTGAAGCCGCAACGTCATCTGCAGATGCTTCTCTTAAAAGATCTGTGATGTCTGCTCTTACGCCTAATTCAGCGGCAGTAACAGTTACAGTTGCTGGGTTAACACTAGTTTGTGTAGTTAAGTCAGTACCTTCAGTTAAACCTGATGCACTAACTTCTGGATATACCGGAATCTGAGCAGTTAAGCCTGGAGTTCCTGACATATCGTAAACTTTTACAAGACTGCCTGCGATTGATCTTTCACTTGCAGTGAAAACAGCAGTTTGTAAAATGTTTGATAACAACGCACCATGCGTTGATGTTGTATTAATAGCCATTGCTATATCTCCTTTGTTATATTTTAGAACATTCTAGGCTTAGAGGTTGTACCCTGCATTGCCTTAAACATTCTTCTATGTTCTGGATTATTCATATCCAGTTTGGAGATATCTACTTCCTGCACTGTTTTGCTATTGGTATTGGATGTTGAACCGGATCCACTTGGACCTGCTTGAACGAAGTGTGGATTTGATTGTAAAAATTCTTTCACATATCCATCCACGGACATTAATTCTCCAGATTCAGTGTATCTTGGTGTGCCATTGTCGCCAATGACTTCCACCTCACCAGTTTCATTCAATCTTACTTTGCCTTTAACCAACTGAACCACTTGTTCTGGGTTAACTGCTCGATATTTGGATGCAGTGTTTAACAATGCTCCATCTACCTTGATCGAATTTAACTGATCTCGAAGTTGATTGATTGCTTGGTCTTTCTTTTCAGCAGTTTCCTTTAGAATCTTCTCAAATTCGCCTCGTTTCTTTTGTTCATCAAGTAGTCTTTGTTCTTCTCTTTGAACTAGGTCACGATATTTTTCAACATCAACATCTTGGAATTTTTTTAACACATTTGCTTCTGTCTTTTTACGAACAGATGCCATTGCATTATTGAATTCCTCAGCAGTGTAGGTTTTTGATACCTCTATCTCCGGAGTTCCTTGTTTAGAGTCGTTTACGTTAGCCTCCGTGGCTGGTGTAACTTGGACTTCTGGTTGTTTTGAATCTACCATTAGATTTCCTCCTTACGAGTTGTTTGTTATTTACACTTTTATTTACAGAGAATATATCGTATGATTATATTTTGTAAGGATTATAGCAGGCCACACCAATGTTTTTTAGTCCAGACCATAGTATATTTGGTCGCCAGTATTTTTTTACAAAATGTGTCTTACGTACTCGTCCATTACGATCCGTTTTCAATTCAGGAAACTTGTCCATCCAACGGTCTTTGGCAATTTGATATTGTTGTTTCCTGTCTGTGTTATCTCGGAACAAGGTACTTTTGTGATTTACGTCCTTGATCACAGCATTCATTAAAGTTGCACACCTCATTCCATTTTTCAATTGATCCATACACCATTCTTGGTCTTCTATCATTTGGGTTTCATTGAAACGCACAAGTTTGGTCCTCCTATGGAAAAATATGTTGCTCAAACTGAATGATCTCATCCAAACCCAATTGTGTTGTAAGGTTGGGTGTTTTATGGTAATATCAACACGATGCACAATATTGTTTAGGAATCCAAAGGTAGCAATGTCATTGGCACTAGCAGTTTCTAGTACGTAATCAAGTTGATCAATGAAACGATCATAATATCCTCTGGCTGGGTCTATGATGTTGTCATCATCGGCTATGACACACCATTGATCTGTGTGATTCAAATAAAAGTCTTCTAATATACGATTCCTACCATGTCCAGGATGATGTCCTGTGTTGTTCCAGTAGGTGATATCTTTAGATATTTTGATCCATTCTGGTTTGGTAATTGATTCAAGGTGTTTTCTTTTATCTGTGGTTAAAACGTAAACTTTCATATATCTAAATTATAGCACATGATAAATGAAGCGTCAACTAATAGAATTGCTCAAAATCATCAATATGCCAAGCACGATACCAACCGGTTTTTTTCAATTGCTTTTGTGCTCGTCGCAACTTGTCTAAAGGTTGAATCATTACTAATGGTTTTCTGCGATAACTGAAGGATACACCTTGATGAAGGCCATCATTGGATGGGTGATCGTACATGATGGCCATATGTAATTTATCTTCGTGTGCTTGGCGGCAGATGTCTTCTAATCTTTTCTCTGTGATAGGGTAATCTATCCAAAGTATAACAATATCCAGATTAAAAATAGGCACCATATGACAGCAATGGATGATATGAGCCAATAGGTCTTTTTTTGCTTTTGTAATCTGTAGAGATTGATCTTGTAATACTTTTTTAGCAAACGGACAGATCGGCTGTTTAGTCGTTCGATTAACTCTAGCAATCTGTCCTCTGATCCAATTTTCAATTAATTTACTTTCGTCTGCCACTTTTTCTATTTTTTCTAGAATTCATTGGTTTTCTAGAATTCATGGCAGGACGTCTTCTTCCTGATCTAGCCATTGTTGATTTCCTCCTTGGTATTCTGTTCACCAGCAGTGCTGATGCTGTGGATGTTGTTATTATAGGCACGTAGTCTCCTTTCGTCTTGTGTGTATAATTCTAATAATTCAATTTTTCTTTTATGCAACAGTACTTTCATTTTAGTTAATGCTTTTCTAGCATGAAAGGCACCTTGTTGGCTCTGTCTTTCAATACAATTTTTCTCGTGTAGTCGGTATTCTTCCCAAGCCATTTCTAATGCTTTGCTTACAGCAGTTTCTATGGCACGACCACCTAATTTTCCTCGATATGGCATTTACATTTTCATCAATATTACAACTATCGTAGATAACAGACCTGCTATGACAGTGCCGGCTGAATAGATCACTGTTTTGATAGTGGATCCATTATTACGCATCATGCATTTATTGATTTCATCCAGTTTGGTTTCTATTTCATCTAATCGCTCATTGATTCTTTGAAATCTTTGAGTGCATAATTCCACGTGTGCTTCTAGATTAGTTTTTTCTAAATCACTCATCGTTTTTTCCTAATGTAAGTTTTTCATCAAACTTAACTTGTTCATCTAATATGGTTCTAAAATTGTGTTCTCTATCAAGAAACTTGTAATCCACTCGCTCTGGATCAAATTGACTCAACCACATCATTACTGTTTTGATAGAAAAGTCTTTGCAAGAGTACACATCTAATTGAATTATGGGATAGTGTGATTCTGTCCATGAATGGAACGTGATTGATGATGTTTCAATTATAACTGTGCCTGACCAACCAATATTGCCTGGAACAGGACACCAAGCAGTGTGCGGTCCTGACAGAATTTTCATGTCTATGTGCTTTACAAGACTTCGTAATTCAGTGGCGAGATCAAAGGCCTCCAGTGGTGGTGAATTAACCTCTGCTCTCACCAATAAGTGTTTATGCTGTAGGTGTGGTTCCATTATTCTCTATCCATGTTTTTTGCATTTGTAATTCTTCTGTTTTTCTGTCCATGCCACAACCATAACAGACCCAATGACCGGTTCGTTTCTCCCACCACATTAGGGTATCGTTTGGCAAACAGCATTCTGGACAAACTTTATTCATTTCTTTAGAATCCTTTTGGCCCAGGCTAAACCAGCATTGCCTCCCCATCCTAGGTATGCTTGAGTGCCTGGTGTGTTTCTGCCAGGTTTATAGTACGCTCGTGCTCGAGATAAAAAACTATAGGTTCTTTTGACTGTGTCTAATGATACATTTTTGCCTTTGGCAAATTGATTGGCTCTTTGTAGGCCCACGGCAGTCATGCCTTTACGGCTGTTAGGTGCTTGATTTCTTAATTTGATTGCTCGGCGTGCATTGGCACGCATTTGTGGAGTGGGTCTTGGCATTAGCGACTACCTTTCTTACGATAGCCTGCGGCATAGATTGCTCTTGCCTGTCTTTGTGCTTGCCTTTTGGTTCGGTATACTTTACCAGAACTGCCCCAACGATATCCGCCTTTAACTTTCCGTACCGGCATTGTTACCTCCAAATAGGTTGGCTAGTTCAGGATGCAATTCCAATATTTCTTCATTGGAATAACCTTGTTGTATCATTTCTCTAAAATGTGATACTAGATCTTGTGGATTGGTTACCGGTGTGTGTGCCATTTGGTTTGGTAAGGTCATTTGGTCATTTGGTTCATTTGGTTCGTCCTCATCAACCTTATTTTGATTCATCTGTTCTAATTCAAATGGATCTTTGGCAATAATTTCTTTAATTTTAGCATCAATCATTATTTTAACATCTGGTGCGGCATTTACAATGTCTCTGGTAGTTCTTGCCGCTTTTTCCAAAACGTCCATGTCTAAATTTTTATCTCTGATATGGAATGCCATTGGGTATTCTATTTCGCCATCAAATTCTGTATCTTGCCAGTTAGCCCACAGTCGGAACATTTGTTCTTCTGCTAATTCTAAATTTTTGGCTTTTTCTGTCAGTTTAGCATCCAACATACTGTATTCTGTCATGGCTTGAATTCCTGACTGCTGTCTGGTTTGTGCTGTTCTAATACCTGACATACAGGCCATTCTATCAATGCTGGTAATCTTCTCATCAATAGATTTTAGTATTGAATCCACACTCTGTCCTGATGGTTGCAAAAGGTATGGACGAAGATTTGGATCAGTTTCATTTGGCACAGTAATAATTGCACCTGGTCCTGCCGCCGCATCTACTTCCGGTGTTTTTACCAAAGAAGGTGAAGTGGATAAACGTATGGTCTGTTCAATTTCTGATAATTCATTGAATATGGCATTACACATATCAGCAATATCGCCCACATCTGATACACCAATACCTCTAACCGGTGATCGGTTGGCATAAACCCAAACTGCTGGTATCTTGCCCAGTTGATTTGGCATTTGCTCTAAGATTTCATTTTGATCTTTTTTGTCTAATCTATATTCACTGATTGTGATGGTATCTTTGGTGAATTCTCTGATGTAATATCTTGCATTCATACCATTCGCTCTCTGTTCTACTTCTAATAATTTTAAGTAGGTTAAATCATACACACCAGATGGTTGTCTTTTCCATTCCCAATCTAATACATTTTCTGGAGTATAGATTGAAGCATATGGACGAATGCCTTGAGATAATTCTTCTGCTCTGGTTCTTGCTACAGATTGCGGTTTATCCATCAATACCACACAGTGTCCATACACAGTGCTCCATGTATTGACATCTCGCATGAATGATTCAAATGTTCTGCCTTCTAAATCTGTGTCTTTTAAGAAATTGTCTAATTCAACCATATTGCCAATTGAGCCAAATGATCTTTTGATTGGTTGTCGGTATAAGAAACTGTTGAAGATATGCACAATCGCTTTCACATGGTTATCATATGGTGTGGTTGCAATTCTTCTGTAATATTCTGAATCTGATTCGTATTGGTATTTGGTTAGGTACTCACCCATTTTGTATTCATAGCCACCTAGATATGAATTCCTTAAAAATTCCCATCTTTTAAAATGAGTAAGGTATTCTGGATGTACTCCCAATGCTGTGTAGTACGAACTAAGTTTTCTTGGATCTTGATTTACTGAAAAACTATCAATTATAGCCATTAGATTCTAACCTTCCATGTGTTGTGTTGTTCTGTGGTTTCGTATGTTCTTGTGATAGGGAATAAGAATGAAACCCCATATCCCAATGCATCTGAAATGTGTGAATAATCTTTTGAACCATTCTTTTCAGGTTGTGATGTGCCTGGTCTATAAATGTGTCTTTCCATTGCTGTGATTAAACTTCTACATTTTGGATGTATCATAATGCCTCTTTCTCCTGCTCCTGAACAGAACTTACTATTTACAGCATTGATCCTGTCTCTCACTGGAATGTGACGAGATGGTGCTTTCACAATGAAACCTGCATTGTGTAAGATATTGAAATCTGTTTTTGGTGAATTGGTTTTTCTTGCTCTGCCAGATGGATCTGGATAAGCAATAATTTTGGTACCTGGAAATCTGCTGTGTATTTCATTGGCTAACTCTTCTGTGTTAGAACCATACATTTCAATTTCATCTATCACATACATTTTGTTATCTTTTAACACAAAACAGATTGCTGTGAGTGGATTGACGTTAAAATCGATCGATACGTGAATTATGTTTTGTCTCTGTTCAAAACGGAAATCTTCCACATTGTGTTGTCTATCAAAACCATAATAGATTCTGCCTTCATAATTTTCAAATGTACCTTCGTATTCTTGTTTAAAAACTTTTTGATCCAATTCTGCTCGTGCTTGATTGATTTCATCTTCTGATACAAATCCACCTTGGATAGTGGTAAATTGATATGAACTCCAATTGGATTCTGTTGGATCTTGCCCTTGTTGATAGATATCATATAACCAGTTAGAAATGCCTTTGGGTGTGCCGGCAAACATGGCTCTACCGCCTGTGTCAGATAAGGTTGGTCTTAAAACTTCTGTATAGGCTTCTTTTTCAATAGAAGCACACTCATCTAAAAATAGATAATGATATTTTGCTCCTCGCAGTGCATCTCTGTTGTCTGCACCTTTTAATGAAATCTTACTGCCATTTTTTAAAATGATAGATAGATCCGCTTCATTAATTTTTTTTGCCCAATTCAGTGCAATGGCTCGATTCTTAACTTGATCCCACCATACGTTTCTGGCCTGTCTATAAGATGGCAGTATAGCCGCCACATATTGATCTGGTTGTCTTGCATGATAAAACAATTGTCTAACACCTAATGTAGTTTTCCCAAATCTCCTTCCGGTTACTAATACAACAAATCTTGCTGGATCATTGGCTACAGTTTTTTGTGGTGTGGATAATTTCATTATTCGTCTTCCTGCCAAGGTAACACTTGTGAGTTATCTGTAGAATTAGGGTCATCTTTCTGATCAAGATATTGACGTCCTAACCAAATTTGCATTCTAACATCCCCGGCCAATGCTTTTTCAAATTGAGCACGTCTTAATGATTTTTTACCTTCTGCTCTGCCTTCTTCTACAACTTTTTTAAATCTTTTCTTAACACCTTCACCGGTAATACCAATGATCTCACCTATCTCTTCATAGGTGCACATGATACGAGCCAAATCTTTGATTAACTCTTTATCGTGTTTTCTATAGGTCTTTCCAGTATTGTTTGGTATCATTATACTAATTCCTTATTCTTAACCACAATTCTAAAATGTCTTGCATCAGTGTCACCGTCTGCGGTTACAACCTTAACTTCAATAGGATATATGTTATCCACTGTGCCACCATTTACTCTAAAAATAACTTTGGTGCCTGCAATAGATACATCTGTAGCGGCATTGGTAGGAAATGCCAATGGTGTGGCATCACCTGCGATAGTGCCTATGGTTACTGTGGCTGTGCTCAATGAATCACCGGTATTAAGGTAGTCCACCCAGTCTAATGCATAGGTTAGATTGGCATCTGGGTCTTTTTCTATATAGATATAAGAATTTGATTTTTTAAACCCGGTAAGTGCTAGATTTGCCATTAACTGTTTCTCCTTCTGATAGGTCCAGCCAAAACTGGCCTATTGATTTTGTAATCTCTGGTTTCTTCTTGAACTCGATACACTCTCGATTCAATTGGTAATGTATTTAATCTATTTTCTTGCTGAACTTTTATTAGTCTAGATTCTTCTGGTATAACCAATGTCCGTATTTCTTGTGGCACTCGGTATGTGTTGTATGGATCTACGTCAATATCTGTACCAATTGCTACAAGCAATTGAGCAATATCTAATACAGTTTCACCTACAAAAATTCCAACACCGGTGATGTCAGTGGTACAAGCAATATCTAAATTACTAGCACCCACTTTGACCACAGTACCTGCCGCTGTAATCGCACTGTTAATGGATAGAGCGGCTTCTGCTAGATCAAATTCTACAGCATCCGCTGTGATAGCAGATGAGATGACCAAATTGGCTTCTGCAAAATCAAACTCTACAGCATCAGCATCAAGAGTGGTATTGATTGGTAGAGTGGTTGAACCAACCGCAGTAACTGAAGCAGAAACATCCACAGTGGCTGTGCTGATCAGTAGAGCGGCACCAAAATCTAAATCTACCGCATCTACCGTGATGTTGGCAGATATGTTTAGATCACTGGATGCTACTGTGATTTGTGTTGCA
>Ga0222714_10001958_pt1 | contig 22563 bp, 18 predicted proteins | sample C33_3DmetaG_FD_165048 | JGI IMG/M metagenome (GOLD analysis project Ga0222714, IMG submission 165048) | Estuarine water microbial communities from San Francisco Bay, California, United States - C33_3D | ecosystem: Environmental > Aquatic > Marine > Unclassified | place: USA: California...
CTGGTTTTGCCGTTCAAGCGAGAGAATTAACACAAGCACAATCAATACTACAAAACCAGATGGAACGATCTGGCGATCACTTCTTTAAAAAAGGAGCGATGGTTATTCCAGGTGAAATAGCTTTTGATGTCAATTATTATGCTGTAAAATTATCAAGTATTGAAAGTGGTGTTTCTTTATCTTCTTTTAATGGTATTACTATTACAGGTGGTACTTCAGGTGTTCAAGCTAGAGTCGTAAATGTTGTTGCTACAGATGGTACAGATCCAAATACTCTTTATGTAAAATATATTGATTCTGGTACATCTAAAACAGCTACTGCTTTTTCAAACGGAGAAACTTTATCAGGTACAGCTTCATTAAGTGGAGTTGATACTACAATTACTTGTGTTGTTGATACTACAGCAACAGGTTCAGCTGCTTCAATTGTTGCAGGTGTTTATTACATCAATGGATTTTATGTATCAGTTGACGATCAAACAATCATACTAGACAAATATACAAATACACCAAGTTATAGAGTAGGTGTTACAATTACAGAATCATTTGTAACTCCAAATGATGACGCAAGTTTAAATGATAACGCTGCTGGCTCATCAAACGTAAATGCTCCAGGTGCTCACAGATTTAAAATAAATTTAACATTAGCTAAGAAAACTTTAACAACAACTGAAGATAATAACTTTATTGAATTGTTAAGATTAGAAAATGGTTTTAGACAAAACCAAGTTAGAAATACTGAATATGCTATATTAGAAGATAATTTAGCAAGAAGAACTTTTGACGAATCAGGCGATTACACAGTAAGAGAATTTGATTTAGATGTAAGAGAACATTTAAAATCAGGATCAAATAGAGGAATTTATGCTTCAGGTAGTGGAGGAGATTCTGCAAAACTAGCAGCTGGTATCGGACCAGGTAAAGCATACGTAAAAGGATATGAATTAGAAAATATCGGAACAACATATGTTGACATTGATAAGGCTAGAGATTTTAATACAGACAATAATTTTAATACAAGATTTGATGTGGGTAATTATGTTAATGTAACAAACGTTTATGGTTCTCCAGATATAGGATTTGTTTCTGGTGATGTTGAAGCTTTTAAATTAGTTAATTTATTTAAAACAGCAACATCTTCACGTGGTACCGCTCAATCAACTTCAGGTGTAGATGTACCTCAAATTGGTCGTGCTAAATCAAAAGGTTTTGAATATGTTACAGGCACAGCTTCAGGTAATACTTTTGCTAGTAGTTCATTAACTTCAGCAATTTACAAACATTACTTATTTGATATTAATATGTTTACTCATATTAATATTACCACAAATCAAACTTTTACAACAGGCGAAGTAATTACAGGTAGCACTTCATCAGCTACCGCTACTGTACAATCAATTTCTGCTGTTGAATCACAAACAGTAAATAGTATTACATCTGCAAGTCCTGGCGTTGTAACAATTTCAGGCGGCCATAATTTTATAGAAGGCCAACAAATTACTTTAGCAGGAACATACGAAGTAGATTCAGCTGCTGTTAGTACGGCGGTTTATACTGTAAGAAATCCAGACTCAACTACTTTTGAATTATATGAAACAGACGGTACAACGGCTGTTAATGTTACAGGTTTTACTTCAGCAACAGCTACACACGGTGTTGTTGTAGTTTCAAATGTACAAGGTACTTTTAATACAGGTGAAACAATAACTGGTGGAACTTCAAGTAATACTGCTGTTATACAATCAAACGCTGTAGGTTTTAATGCTATTAGAAATTATGATTTTCCTAGTGTTAAACAAATTGCTATGGCAGGTTCGCCTACGTACACAGCTGACACAGCTACAGACGCTACTTATGGAGAAAATTTCCCATTATTTGGTTCATTATCAGTAGCAAATAGTGGAACAACAGTAACAGGATTTGGTACTTTATTTACAACAGAATTAAAAATAGGTGATAGTGTTACATTTACTACAGACGCTGGTACATCTATTACAAGAATCGTAGAATCAATTACATCAGACACAAGTTTAGAATTATTAACGGCTGTTGGTGGTGGTGACGTATCAACAAAAACATCTGCTACAAGAAAAAGAGGTAAATTACAAGACTCAAATAAAAACATATCAATATTTGAATTACCTTATACAAGAATTAAAACTTTAAAAACAACAACCAACTCTGGAATTACAGATACTAATTTTGAAATTAGAAGACATTTTACAGGTACTTTATCATCAAATGGTGATGTTACAATTACAGCTGGTACAAACGAAACATTTAGTTCTTTAGCAGAATTAGATTTTACAGTTTCAATAATGACAACAGGTGCTGGAGTTTCTGGTGCTGTCGGTGATGTATTAAGTTTATCTGGAAACAACCACGAAGGCGATCCAATATTTAATTTAGGTGGCTCTCCATCTGGTAAAACTTTGACAATAGACTTTGGCGCTAATTATCAAGGTCATAAAGTAAAAATTTTAGCAACAATTAATAGATCAGTTGCTAACTCAAAATCAAAAACTTTAAATTCAAATTCAACTATACAAAAAACAGGCCAAACAGAAATTGAATCAGGTACAATTGGTTTAGGTAAAGCTGACGTTTATCAAATTAATGCTGTTTATATGTCTGCTAACTTTAGTACAAATGCTACTACAAGTGATACTGATATTACAAGTAGATTTACTTTAGATACAGGTCAAAGAGATAACTATTATGATATTGGCCGACTGGTTTTAAAAACTGGTGAATTAGCACCAACAGGTAGATTACTTGTTGATTTTGATTTCTTCTCTCACGGTTCTGGTGATTACTTTGATGTAGATTCATATTCAGGCGTTATTGATTATGAAAATATTCCAAGTTACTTATCTGATACTACAGGACGACAATACGATTTAAGAGATTGTTTAGATTTTAGACCAAGAGTTGATGACGCTTCAACAATTAATTCAGGCACACAAGATCGTTCTTATGATGGCTCTGGTGGTTCTACAGTTGATGTTGTTAAGTTTAATTCAAACGTATCAACAGACTTTGAATATTATTTACCAAGAATAGATAAAATCTTTTTAGATAAAGAGGGTAACTTTAAAGTAATTAAAGGTTCAAGTGATTTAAAACCTCAAATACCAAAAGGTTTAGATGGTGCTATGCATTTGTACACACTATTCTTAAATCCATATACTTTAGATGAAAAAGATTTAACTGTTGAAAAACAAGACAACAGACGTTACACAATGAGAGATATTGGTAAATTAGAAAGAAGAATTGAAAACGTAGAATACTATACACAACTTTCTTTATTAGAAGCTAATGCTCAATCTTTACAAATACAAGACGCTGAAGGTTTTGATAGATTTAAAAATGGATTTATCGTAGATAACTTTACAGGTCACGGAATAGGTGACGCTGGTAATTTAGATTACAAAGTTTCTATGGATATGGGTAGAGGACAAATGAGACCTTTATTTAATGAAGAATCTGTTCAACTAATTGAAGCTGATGATGACGGTACGTCAATACTTGCTTCAGATAGAACAGCAGCTAATTATCAAAAAACAGGTGACTTAATTACTTTACCATATACTGAAACTACAATTGTAGATCAACCTTATGCTAGTAAATATGTTAATGTTAACCCATACAATATCTTTACTTGGACAGGTTCAATTGCACTTGATCCTCCAGGTGACGAATGGAAAGAAACAGAAAGAGTACCAGATTTATTAATAAATGAAGAAGGTAGTTTTGATACTATGGTTGCTGCTTTAGGTAATCCAAATTTAGAAAGTATTGAAATAGATACTGTTTGGAACGAATGGCAAGATCATTGGATAGGAGCTCCTGTTGAAACAGTTACAAGAGGTCAAATTCAAAGAACACACAATAGAGTTGCTGGTAGAGGAAGAGGTGCTGGTGGTTGGACAGTAAATGCTAGAGATAATGTTGTTACTACAAATCAACAAGTTCAACAAACAAGATCAGGTATTAGAACAGCAATAGTTCCTCAAGTTGTAAGAACAGCTTTAGGTGACAAAGTTTTAAGTATTGCTTTTATTCCTTTTATTAGAAGTAGAACAGTTAACTTTACAGCAACAAGATTAAAACCAAATACAAGAGTTTATGCTTTCTTTGATGATGTTGATGTAACTTCATACGTTACTCCGACAGGTGGTTCTTTAGGTGGTAATTTAGTAACAGATTCAAGTGGTGCTGTATCAGGTACTTTTGCTATTCCTGATCCAACAAATAATTCAAATCCTAGATGGAGAACAGGACAAAGAGTTTTCAGATTGACAAGTTCAGTAACAAATTCAACAACAGATGTTGAAACTGCTGGAGAGGCCGACTATATTGCTAGAGGTTCTATTGAAACAGTACAAAACACAATTGTTTCTACAAGAGAAGCTCAAACAGTTAGACAAACGGTTACAGATACAAGAAACTTAAATAGAACATCAACAAGAACAACACAAGAAGTTATTGATTGGATTGACCCTATTGCTCAAACATTTATGGTTGATGACAATGGTGGTGCTTTTATTACATCTATTGATTTATATGCTCAATCAAAAGATGATACACTTCCAATCACTTTACAAATTAGAGAAGTTGTAAACGGTTATCCTTCTCGTACAATTGTACCTTTTGGTGAAGTTGTTTTAAATCCTAATCAAGTCAATATAAGTGCTGACGCTAGTACAGCAACCAAATTTACATTTAATAGTCCAGTTTATTTACAAGAAAAAACAGAATACTGTTTATGTTTATTAGCGAATACAAATAATTACAATATGTGGGTAGCCAGAGTTGGAGATAAACAAGTTGGTTCTGATAGAACAATATCAGAACAACCATATGCTGGTGTTATGTTTAAATCTCAAAACGGTTCTACTTGGACAGCCGAACAATTAGAAGATATTAAGATGAAAATTAATCGTGCTGAATTTAGTAATGTTACAGGTACAGTTACTTTATGTAATGATAGTGTTCCTGTTAAAACATTAAAAAATAATCCTATTAGAACAACAAACACTTCAGGTGTAATTAGAATATTCCACAAAAACCACGGAATGCACGGTACATCTAACAATGTTACAATTGCTGGTGTTCCTTCAGGAACATATAATGGTATTACAGCCGATCAAATTAACGGCACATACACAAGTATTTCAAATGTAACTTTAGATAGTTATGATGTTACAACTGCTGGCACAGCCACAGCAACAGGCGATGTTGGTGGTACTGCTGTTACAGCAACTCAAAATAGATTGTTTGATGTAGCAAACGTAAACTTAGCTACAATGACAGTTCCAGGTACAGGCATTACATATAGTATTAGAGGTACAACTGGCCGATCAATTCACGGTTCAGAATCAGAATTTAGTTTAACATCAGCTACAAATGCTTTAGGATTTAATCCTGGTGATAATATTTACTTTACAGCTCCTCAAATGGTAGCAAGTGATATTAACCAAACAAATGAAATGGCAGGAAGTAAATCATTGTTTATTAATTTATCAATGACTACAACAAGCACAAACTTATCTCCAGTTTTAGACGTTGCTAGAATGAGTATGGTTGCTGTTCAAAACAGATTAAATCAACCAACTGCTGGCAATACACCAAACTTTATTGATGATACAGCTTCAAGTGGTACTTCATCAGCGGCCGTTTATGTAACTAAACCAGTTACACTAGAAAACGAATCAACTGCTATAGATGTACGATTAACTCAAAATGTTCAATCTACTTCAAGTGTAGAAGTTTATTTTAGATTATCTGGTGCTGAAGAAGATAGAAACATTAACGATATTAGTTGGACACCATTTAATGGTGATGGCTCGGAAGATATTTCTGTAGCACCTGCTGAAGACGATAATACATTTAAAGAATACAAATATTCTGCTAGTAACTTAAATACATTTACATCATTCCAGATTAAAATTGTAATGAAAGGTACTAGTTCAGCATATCCTCCTATTATTAGAGATTTAAGAGGAATTGCACTGGCGGTTTAATATGACTAGAGTTAAAGTTGAAGGATATGAAAGTTTAGTTAGAGATGTAAGTTCTAACGCTATTGTAAACACTAATAGAAGTGAATATCAACTTTATATGGCTAGAATTAAATCCAGAGAAAAACAAGGTGATGAAATAAGAAGTGCTGTAAAGGAAATAAATAATTTAAAGGCAGAATTAAGAGAAATTAAAAGTTTATTACAAGAGGTAATTAAAAAATAATGGCCGCTAGAACAGTATTAACAACCGATACACTAGAAACGTTTAGAACGACCTTTAATAGTCTTTCTTCAACGGATATAGGTGATCCTAGTACACTTACAACAACAGCGACAAGTGTTGTTGGTGCCATTAATGAATTAAATGCCAGTACATATGCTGGATTTACTATTGTAGATAGTGGTTCTTCTACTACTCAACCAATTTCAAGTGGTGATACACTTACTTTTGATGGTGATTCAAATATTACTGCTGCCGTTTCTGCTACGGATACAGTAACATTTACACTAAATACTACCATTACAGGAATTTCAAGTATTACCTCAACCACTTTTACTGACGGAACAGCTACATTAACAGGTGGTTCAATTTCAGGCGCTGTGAATATTACGGCTACTGGAACAACCGAAAGTGCTATAATTACAGAAAATTCTGTAAGAATAGCTACAAGGCCTTTTGCAATTGCTCAAGCAGTTGCCTTAGGATAATATTATAAATAGTATAAATAGTTAAAGGAAAACAAAATGGCTAACGATTTTAAAAGATTTGCAAAACCAGATGTGGGCACAGGCACAGGAGCTTCAGCGACAACTGTTTATACAGTTCCAGCAGGAGCAGGCTCTTCAGCATTAGAAACAATCGTAATTGGTATAACTCTAGCAAACAAAACAGCAGCAGGTGTTACTGCTTCTGTGTTTATAGATAACTACGATGGAACTAATGATGTGTACATTGTCAAAGACGCTACAATTCCAGCAGGTTCTTCACTTGAAGTAATGTCAGGAAATAAAATAGTGTTAATGAACAATGGAACAACTGGTGATATTTTAAAGGTTTCTGCTAGTTCAGCAACTTCAGTTGATGCAACTGTAACTGTACTAGAAGACGTATAAGGATAACAAATGGCATATATTGGAAAACAACCGAGTACAAAGTTCTCGGCAGCTGCTAAAATAGATACATTTACAGGAGATGGCTCTACAGTTGCTTTTGATTTAGCAAATATCGTACCTGCAGGTGGTGAAAACGGTTTACAAGTTTATGTAAATAACGTAAGACAAAAACCAGGTGCTTCAAATGCTTACACTTTAGGAAATGATGGATCAGGTGATTTAAAAAGAATTACTTTTACAGAAGCTCCAGAAAACTCGGCTGAAATATATGTTATTACAACTTTTGAAGCTACAAATATTAAAACTGTAGGTGATGGTACTATTACAAATGAAAAAATAGCAGATGGTGCTATTGATAATGCCGCTGTTTCTCCAAGTGCGGCCATCGCTGATACAAAATTAGCAACTATTTCTACATCAGGTAAAGTTGCCACTTCGGCAATATCTCAACCAGGTTCTCCTGGTGTTTACCTTGACGGTACAGGAAGTTGGTCTGCAATAGACACTTCACAACAAGATACAAACGCATTTAACATTGGCCTATTAGGATTTAAAATGGCAGTAAACGAAGGTTTAACTGTATTTAATTTAGTAGATGGTGTCGTAGATGAATTTAATGATGAGTCTGGAACAGACGAAGCGGAAGGTTCAAACGATTTATATTGTGGTACAAGTGATTACTATATTAACAGTAATACTCCTTCAGGTATTTCAGTTCCTGCTGTATCGGCTGGATTTACAGTAAGTTCTGTTACTGAACCAGACACTTCAACTGCTGGAACAAATCCTAAACATAGTTTTGGATCATTAGGAACTTTTACAGTTCCCTCTGGATTAACTTCTGTTAATATTAAAGTATGGGGTGCTGGTGGTGGAGCTGGAGGGCAAGGTGCTGGACCTGATGTAGGTGGATCAGGAGGTTTTGCTTCAGGCACTTTAGCAGTTTCAAGTGGTCAAGTTTTAACAATTTCTGCTGGTGAAGGAGGAAGGTCTTACAAACGTGGTGATGGTAGTTTAGGACCTTTAAGTCCTGTAAACTCATCAGGAACAGCATTTAGAGGTGGTGGATTATTTGGAGGTGGAGGAATTTTAGGACCAGATCCAGGATCAGGTAATGATAGAAGTGGTGGTGGCGGAGGAGTTTCAGGCGTTTTAACAGAAAATTCTACGATACCAGGTTGCCACGCTGCTCCTGAAGTTTACATAATTGCTGGTTCAGGAGGAGGTGCATCAAATGATGGTTATGGCGGACCAGGAGGTGGACTAACAGGAATAGCAGGAGCAGTTCCAGCAACAGGTAATTTAGCTCAAACAAGCAATAATGGTTATTTTGGTGGTGGAGGTGGTCAAAGTTCAGGTGGTCAAGCAGGCTGTGGAACACCTGCAGGAGGTAATGGTGCTTTTTTAAAAGGTGGTGATGTAGGCTCTGAACCTAGTCCAATTACAATTACTGGACATATGGGAGGTGGTGGAGGTGGATATTATGGTGGTGGTGGAGCAACTAGACCTAGTACCACTGACGGTAGTGGTGGTGGAGGTTCATCTTATTATGGCCATCCTCAAATAACTTCTGGTTCTACAACAGCGGGAACTAATCCAGCTGGTGGAGGAACATCAGATCCAGATTATGTTCCAGGTACAAATGAAGGTGGTGTATCTACTGACAATTCTGGTCCTGCTTATACTGATTGTGCACCAGCTCCAACAGCTGCTGCTCAAGGTGAAAACGGATATGTTTTATTAACAGCTTCTGCTGTATGTGCTACTGCTACATCAACAACAATCGTATCAACGGCCTTTTCTTCAACTTCAGTACCAACAAGTGCTCGTATCGTAGTATTTGAAGAAAACATTGACACACCTACATTAAATACTGACATTGTTGCTAGTATTAGTAGAGATGGTGGTACAACATTTACCAATGCGACATTATCAGATTCAGGATATGTAACAGGATCCTCTGGACAAAGAATTTTAACTGGACAAGCAACTATTTCTGGCCAACCAAGTGGTCAATCAATGAGATGGAAACTTGCCCTTGCTAACAATCAAGTGAAGATACACGGTGTATCTTTACAATGGGCTTAATAGGAGAAACAAATGGCTATACAAAGAATTACAAAATCATCTGCTCCAACAGGCAACGCTAAAATCAAAATCGTTTCAGGTCCTAATAAAGACCAAGACTATATCAAACTTCCTGAAACACCTTATGATCCAAGCGCTGAAGGTGAAAATAGAAAAGTTGATACTTCTACAGGTTATTTTGGTAAGACAATTGCTCAATTAAACGAGTAAAAAAAATTTAAAGAGAGAGATTAGATGGCAATTAATAAAATCAAAACAGGCTCTATTCAGGATAACACAATTACGGCTGATGATATACAAGACGGTGCTATTACAAACGCCAAAGTAAATGCTTGTGCCGCTATTGCTCAATCTAAAATATCTGGCCTTACTACATCTATTTCAAATCTTTGTTCTTCTATTTCAAGTGTTTCAAGTAATATAAGTCAACAAGCAAATAATATTGGGTTGTTAGGTTTTAAAATGGCCGTCAATGACGGTTTAACAATTTTTAATCTGGTCGATGGTGTCGTTGATGAGTTCAATGATGAATCAGGAACAGACGAGGCCGAAGGATCAAATGATTTATATAATGCCGATTCAGATTTCTATGTTAATTCAGATTCACCAACTGGTGCACCTTATTCAGGTTCACCTGTGTGTTATAGTGCAGGTTTTGGTTCAAATTCTATAACCGAACCTGATACTTCAACAGATAATGGTAATGGTAACTCAAAAGATTATACAGTACCACAAGGTATGACAAGTGTATCATTCGTTGCTTGGGGTGGTGGAGGTGGTGCTGGAGGTGATGGTGGAAATGGTGGTGGAGGAGGAAGTGTTTCTGGAAATCTTGCTGTTACTCCTGGGCAATCGTTAAAAGTTTTTATTGGAGAAGGTGGTACATATCAGTTTGGTGGTGGAGAAGGTGGTGGACCTCATCCTAATAGAGGTAATGGTTTTGGTGGTGGAAGAGGTAATATAAGTTCAAACAACTTTGCTGGTACTGGTGGGGGAGCAACTTTTGTTTCTTTTGGTTGTACACCTAATAATAATTTTGATCCCGTTCCTCAGATGGCTTTTGTAGCAGGTGCTGGTGGTGGAGGTTCTGCTTCACCTGCAAATAATGAAGGTGGTGGAGGTGGAGGTACCGTAGGTGCTAATTCAGTAAATGCAGATGGTGGACAACAAACACAAGGCGGTCCAGGTTCTCAAAATGGTGGATATGGTTTTGGTGGTGATGGTGGACCAGGAACACCTAGTGGTGGTGGAGGCGGATCTGGATTTTATGGTGGCGGCGGTGGACCTCCAAATGGAGGTGCTGGTGGTGGAGGTTCTGGATATGTAGGAAACCCAGCTGTATCTTGTGGCGCTCAAGCACAAGGTGCTAGCCCTGTTGTTGCTAATGCAGGTAATCCACTTTATCCTTCTGCTGTCAATGACTCATCTGAAAATGGAAATGTAGGTGATGGAGGAACAGCAGGAGTAGCAGGAGGTGGTGGAGCTCCCGCAAATAATCAAGGAGATGGATACGTATTTTTATATGGAACTGGTATTCCATCAGTTACAGCAATAACTCAATCAACGACTATTATATCAACAGCCTTTTCTTCAACAAGTGTACCAACAAGTGCTCGTATCGTAGTATTTGAAGAAAACGTGGACACACCAACTTTAAATACAGACATCATAGCGTCTGTTAGTAGAGATTCTGGTGTTACTTACTCAAATGCTACTTTATCAGATTCAGGCTATGTAACAGGATCAAGTGGTCAAAGAATTTTAACAGGTCAGGCTGATATTTCAGGACAACCAAGTGGACAGTCTATGAGATGGAAACTTGCTTTAGCAAATAACACAGTTAAGATACACGGTGTTGCTTTACAATGGTCTTAATTTTCTTATATATAATTTAAACTATAAGGATTATTATGAATGTTGATTTTATTGAAGAATATAAAAATGTTTTTACAAAAGATGAATGTAAAAATTTTATAAAACATTTTGAAGATTATGAAGAAATTGATAAAACTTTTGGAAGAAAAACTTCCAAAAATATGATTGATGATAAATCGTGCTTAATTACAAAAAGTATTCCAAGTGATGAATTATTATTAAATTTATTATTTAATAAACTTTCACCATTATTTGCTGAATATGTAAAAAAATACGAAATAGGAATCAATCAAAAAATTATTGCTTTAAAAACTTGGGTTAAAATACAAAAAACTTTACCAGGTCAAGGATATCACGGTTGGCATCCTGAAAATATATCATTGAAAGATAGTGCTAGAATATTATCATTTATTGTATATTTAAATACAGTAAAAGGTGGTGAAACTGAATTTATATATCAAAACAAAAGAGTAGAAGCTGAGGAAGGTAAATTAGTTGTATTTCCAGCATATTTTACTCACGCCCACAGAGGAAATCCTCCTTTAAATAAAGAAAAGTATATTTTAACAAGTTGGTTATATAAAACTGATAATTAAATAAATATAACATAAGGAGATAGATAGTGGCCATTACAAAGATAACTAAACTACCTGATAACGTAGTCAGTACAGCAAAAGTTGCACCTAATACGGTAACCAATGCTGATCTAAATACTTGTGCCGCTATTGCTCAATCAAAACTTTCAGGTCTTACCACTTCATTAAGTAATATTTGTTCTGCTGTAACAACAGCAACGGCAGAAAATAGTAGAAACGCTTTTAACATTGGCCTTTTAGGATTTAAAATGGCCGTCAATGAATCATTAACGGTGTTTAATTTAATTGATGGTGTTGTGGATGAATTTAATGATGAAAGTGGAACGGATGAGGCCGAGGGTTCAAATGATATTTATTGTGCTACAAGTGATTACTATACAAATCAATGTACTTCACCTGCTTCTTTTTCAGCAGGATTTACAACTACATCAATAACTGAACCTGATACTTCAACTGCTGGTACAAACCCAGCTTACGGTTGCGGTTCTTTTGGCACATTTACTGTTCCTGATTCAATGACATCATTGATAGCATATACTTTTGGTGCTGCTGGAGGAGGTGGGGATTTTCCAAGACCTTACACAAATGCTGGAGGTGGAGGAGGATATGCTACAGGAACTTTAGCAGTAACTCCAGGACAATCAATAAAAATTGTTGTTGGTGAAGGTGGAGGAAGTGAAGGAGCTACACCTACAACCAATTCTTTAGGAGGTGGTGGTGTAAGTGGAACATCACAAGGTGGTGATGGTGGAGGATTATCAGGTTTATTTAGTGATGGTGAATTAACAGATTGGACTAGATGTGGCCACGGAGTTTCAGCTCCTCAAGTTTTACTAATTGCTGCTGGAGGTGGAGGGGCACAAGATCCAGTTGAAGGTGGTGCTGGAGGAGGAACAACAGGTCAAACAGGTACAGCAGGAACTGGACCACAACAAGATACACACGCAACTCAAACAAGTAATTTTGGTAGCGTACCTGATGGTTCAACAAATATAGGTGGTGGTGGAGGAGGCCAATCTTCAGGTGGTGCTGGAGGACAAGGTGCTGCTCCTCAAGCAACTGGAGGATTTTTATTTGGAGGTGATGCAGCTCCTGGTGGTAGTAGTACAAGTCCTCAATATGCTGGTGGTGGCGGAGGCGGATATTATGGAGGTGGTGCTGGTAGTAGACCTTTAGGAGGACACGGAAGTGGTGGAGGAGGTTCTTCTTATATAGGTAATCCTCAAATATCTAGTGGTTCAACTGAAGCTGGCGATCAAAACGCTGGTGGAGGAACAGCAAGTCCTGTTTATGTTCCTGGTACAAATGAAGGATTGCCAAGTGCTAACGCAGCTGGAGAAGATGGTTATGTATTACTAACAGGTTGTGGAACTGTAACAACAACAGCTTCAACAACAATAGTATCAGCGGCCTTTACTTCAACAAGTGTGGCCACATCTGCTAGAATAGTTGTATTTGAAGAAAACATTGATACACCAACTTTAAACACAGACATTATAGCATCCGTTTCACGTGATGGTACTAATTTTACCAATGCCACACTATCAGATTCAGGTTATGTAACAGGTAGTTCAGGTCAAAGAGTATTGACAGGACAAATAGATATTTCAGGCCAACCATCAGGTCAATCAATGAGATGGAAGTTACAATTGGCCAATAACCAAGTAAAAATACACGGAGTATCTTTAAGTTGGGCTTAATATGATGAAAAAAAATTGTATAAATAGTATTAGAATTAAAAAGGATTAATCTTATATGGCTTACATAGGTAAAACACCCGATTATGGAACTTTTGAAAAACAATTGCTTACAGCAGACGGGTCAACAACTACATTTAATTTAAACTATACAATAGGGTCATCTAGCTCTATTTTAGTATCTGTTTCAGGTGTTGTACAAGAGCCAGAGGTCGCTTACAATATTTCAGGTGGCGGAACATCCATTGTGTTTTCAGCCGCTCCAGAATCAGGCGAAACAGTTTTTGTAATCTTTTTAGGTATTGCCTTTGATTCAGCAAATTTATTATCAACAGGTTCAATTACAAGTCAAACAGAATTAGCCGAACAGGCCGCTGAAGATGATTTATTATTAATCTATGATACTTCAGCAACAAGTTTAAAGAAAATTACAAAGGCCAATTTATCACCCGTTCTTTCATATACAACAAGAACAGCAACAGGTGATGGTTCAACAACAGGTTATACAGTTACAAGTGGTGTCACAGTAGATGATGTATTAGTATTTGAAAACGGTGTGTGTCAACAACCAACAACAGATTATACAGTTTCAGGAACGACTTTAACTTTTGGTACTGCCCCAGCAAGTGGAGTTAAAATTGTAATAAGGGAATTACCATAGTAGGAGATAAATAGTAGTATGACAACAAAAATTACTTCAGCAAATATAGACGCTACAGTTGCTTCAGCAGCTGATATAGCACCAATAGATTCAAACGCTTTTAATATCGGCTTACTTGGTTTTAAAATGGCCGTTAATGAAGGCCTTACAGTATTCAATCTTGTAGATGGTGTTGTGGACGAGTTCAATGATGAGTCTGGAATAGACGAAGCGGAAGGTTCAAATGATTTATATTGTGGTACTTCAGACTTTTATCAAAATCTTAGTGTATCTCCATTTTGTTCGAGTGCTGGATTTACAACATCAACAATAACAGAACCAGATACATCAACTGCTGGTACAAATCCAGGTCAATCTGTGTTAACTTCAGGTTCATATACTGTACCTTGTGGAGCGACAAGTGTAACTGCCTATTTATGGGGCGCTGGTGGTAATGGTTGTGGCTATACAGGTGGTGGTGGTGGATTTGTTTCTGGTAATCTTGCTGTAACAGCTGGACAAACTTTACACGTTGGTGTTGGAGAAGTTGCTGGATATGGACACAAACCTGGCGCAAGAGCTGGTGGTGGTGTATCTTTCTTAATGAATACTCCAGCAAGTAGATGTGGACCAACTCAAGGAATGCCTGGCATTACAACACCTCAAATTTATTTCATAGCTGGTGGCGGTGGAGGAACTTCAAGTGCAGGTCACGTTGGAGCTAACGCTGGTCCATCTGCTGGAGCTGGTGGAGGAACAACAGGTGAAGCTGGTAGAGGTGGAGGAAATCAAACGTCTGCTAATAGTGGTGGTGGAGGAGGAGGTTCTCAATCAACGGGTGGTCAAGGCGGTCCAGGACCTGGACAAACAGGAAATCCAGGAGGTTTTTTAGTTGGTGGTTGTATCCAAGATGGTAACTCTGGAAATGGAGGTGCTGGTTATTACGGAGGTGGTGCTGGAGGATCTGGTACTGCTCAAAATACACCAGGTGGTGGAGGTTCTTCTTACACCTCTCATCCACAAATAACCTGTGGTACAAATGAAGACGGAGATTTAGGTGAAGGTGGTGGTGTAACGAGTCCTCTTTATGTTTGTGGTACGAATGAAGGTATTGATGGAAATGGTGAAGATGGATATGTTTTACTTACAACAAGTGGATGTATTTCTTCTCCAGGTGGTTCATCAACAATTGTTTCCAATTCATTTACTTCAACAAGTGTACCAACAACGGCTCGTATTGTAGTATTTGAAGAAAATGTAGATACACCAACTTTAAACACAGATATTATTGCTTCCGTATCACGTGATGGTACAAACTTTACTAATGCCACTTTATCTGATTCAGGATATGTAACAGGTTCAAGTGGTCAAAGAATTTTAACTGGTCAGGCCGATATAAGTGGTCAACCAAGCGGACAATCAATGAGATGGAAGTTAGCCCTTGCTAACAATACAGTAAAAATACACGGCGTAAGCCTTCAATGGAGTTAATCAATGGCTTTAACAAAAGTTACAGGTAAAGGGATTACTTGTAGTGCTGTTACTGAAGACAAATTAGGTACTTCGGCAGTTACTACAAATAAAATCAATAATGACGCTGTTACTTCAGCAAAGATTTCTAATGGTGCGGTAACAGCTGATGATTTAGCTTCTACTTTAGATTTATCTTCAAAAACAGTTACATTACCAAGTGATGTTGTAGCGGCCGCTAAACGACCTGTACAAGACAATATTGCTTTACTTGGTTTTAAAATGGCCGTAAATGATGGCCTTACAGTTTTCAATTTAGTTGACGGCGTAGTAGATGAGTTCAATGATGAATCGGGCACAGACGAAGCGGAAGGTTCTAATGATGTTTACTGTGCTACTTCAGACTATTATCAAAATGTTACTTTATCACCATTTTGTGTATCAGCGGGAATGGCATATAATTCTGTTACTGAACCTGATACTTCAACAGCACAATGTCAACCTGGTGCTCATACTATTTGTATGACTACTGGAACATTTACAGTACCTACTGGTGTTACATCTATGAATTTTTATGCTTGGGGTTCTGGAGGTGGTGGTGGAGGAGGACCTTGTGTAGCAAGTTGTGTTTTAGGCGGCGGAGGTGGATTTACCTCTGGTGCAATATCAGTTACTCCTGGACAAACTATCTATCACTTTGTAGGTAATGGAGGTCAAAGAAATCAACCACCAAATGGTGCTTATGGTGTTTTTGGTTCTATTGGAGGTGGATGGAGACCTGGAACTCCAGGTAATGGTGGTGGAGGTGGTGGATTAACATTAATTGGTACATCTCCAGGAGTTAATATAGGATATGCTGCTCCTGGCAATTCTTCATATCCTGCTCCAGCTGTTATTTCAATAGCGGGTGCTGGAGGAGGTAGTTCTAATCAAGGAACAGGTGGTGCTGGTGGAGGAACAACAGGACAACGAGGTGCTGGTCCTGCTTCTCAAAGTTCATATGCTACTTGTGCAAATGGTGTACACGGTGGTGGAGGAGGACACGATGCTGGAGGGCAAGCAGGCTCACCTGGTGGATCATCTGGAGGTTTTATGCAAGGTGGATGTGCTAATTTATATGCTGGTGCTGGTGGTGCTGGATGGTATGGTGGTGGAGGTGCAGGAAATACTGGACCTCAACACGGAGGCGGAGGTGGAGGATCTTCTTACATAGGTCATCCACAAATAACTGGCGGTGTTACTGAAAATGGAGCAGGTCCTGCTGGAGGTGGTACAGCAAGTCCTTTTTATGTTGCAGGAACTAATGAATCAGGTCCAACAGGTAGATCAGACGGTGAAAAAGGATATGTTTTATATACAGCAAGTGGTTGTTCTAGCACACCAGGTGCTTCTACAACAATCGTATCAACAGCATTTACATCAAGTTCAGTTGCTACATCAGCAAGAATAGTAGTGTTTGAAGAAAATGTAGATACACCAACACTTAACACCGATATTATTGCTAGTATCAGTAGAGATGGAACAAATTTCACTAACGCTACTTTAACAGACTCAGGTTATGTTACAGGTAGTTCGGGACAAAGAATTTTAACAGGCCAAGCCGATATATCAGGACAACCGTCTGGTCAATCTATGAGATGGAAATTAGCATTGGCCAATAACACGGTTAAGATACACGGAGTGGCACTTCAATGGAGTTAGACCGTGGGTTCAAAAACTAAACATAACACAAAGTCATTTGCTGACACTACTGTTGAATCAACTAATATAGCCAACAACGCTGTTACATCTAATAAAATAGGTGCTGACGCTGTTACAAGTGCCAAAATAAACAATGGTACAATTACAACAGATGATTTATCGTCAACTTTAGATTTATCTTCAAAAACAGTAACATTACCTAGTAGTGCCATTTCTTTTGATAGCGAATACTACAACATTGGCCTTTTAGGATTTAAGATGGCCGTTAATGAAAGTTTAACGGTGTTTAATCTTGTAGATGGTGTTGTTGACGAGTTTAATGACGAATCAGGTACAGATGAGGCCGAGGGTTCTAATGATACATACAACTCAACAGATGATTATTATGTAAATTCTGACCAAGTTGGAGGTGTTCCTGTTCCTAATCCTTGTCAACCCTTTTCAGCAGGATTTTCAACAACAGCTATAACTGAACCTGATTCTTCTACAACAGGAACAAATCCTGCTGTAGGTTCTGGAACCTTTGGACAATTTACTGTTCCTACAGATATGACAAGTTTGGTAGCATATGTATGGGGTGCTGGTGGAGGATCAGGAGGTCCTGCATCACCTTACGATCCTACAGGAGGAGGTGGAGGATTTTCAACAGGAACTTTAGCTGTTACTCCAGGTCAAACAATTTATGTTTCTGCTGGTGAAGGTGGTAGTGAAGGAGGTACTAATATAACGGGAGCATTTTATGGTGGTGGTGAATGGTCAGTTGCTGCTGGAGGTAATTTTGGAGGTGGCGGAGGTGGTATATCAGGATTATTTACCGCAGCTCACGGATGTTTATCTTCAGCACCTCAAGCTTATTTAATTGCAGGATCAGGTGGTGGTGGAGGTTCATATGGCGGTGCTGGAGGTGGTCCAACTGGTTGTGCTGGTGGAACACAAACAGAACAAACAAATGCTGGTCCATCCAGAGGTCCTCAACCACAACCAAGTGATAGTGGTGGAGGAGGTTCACAAACTCAAGGTGGTCAAGCAGGTTCACCTAGTACAGTTTATTCATCAGGAACTCCAGGTTCTTTATTTCAAGGAGGTGATAGTAGTTGTCGTACAGGAGGAACTCCTGCTGATTCTTTTCCGTTTTATGCTGGAACTGGAGGTGCTGGTTATTATGGAGGTGGAGGAGGTTCAACTGAAAACGGGTCCTTTGGTGCTGGTGGAGGAGGTTCATCATATATAAGTCATCCACAAATATCAAGTGCTTCTACTGAAGAAGGCGGTGGAGTATCTGGTGGTGGAACAGGAAATCCAAATTATGTTGCTGGTACAAACGAAGGAGGTCCAGTTGGTGGTAATGCTACAGGTGAAGATGGATATGTACTATTAACAGGAACTGGAACATCTACAACAACAGCAAATACATTGTCAACAACTATTATTTCAAATGCTTTTACCTCTACAAGTGTAGCTACTTCAGCAAGAATAGTTGTATTTGAGGAGAATGTTGCTACGCCAACTTTAAATACAGACATTATAGCGTCTGTCAGTAGAGATGGTACTAACTTTACCAATGCCACTTTAAGTGATAGTGGTTATGTTACAGGTTCAAGTGGCCAACGTATATTAACAGGTCAGGCCGACATCTCTGGTCAACCTAGTGGTCAAAGTATGAGATGGAAGTTACAATTAGCAAATAATACGGTGAAGATACACGGAGTTTCGCTATCCTGGGCATAGTATAAATAACTATATCATTAACAAGTGAGGAAATTATAATGGCAAAAAGAGATATACCAACAGAATTTAAAAGAATAAAAGTACCTGAAGGCTACGAGTGGGAAGTTCATAACTTACACGCATACGCTGAAAAGAAAAAGGCCTTTGAAAGAGGTGAAATTACTTTAGTACAACTACAAGAATTTGAGCACAAATATAGAGAAAGTGCCGAACAAAGAGAATGGCGTTGGCGTAGAGAACATATTATGGCCGAATTAGAACAACAAAACGCTAAAAACTTTAGGTCGTTTAAAGAAAACGGTAAAGAGTTTGCTAAAAAAATGGCCGATATGGGTAGAGGTATTTCTATGTGGTGGTGGAGAAGACCTAAAAAAGGTGCTGGTAAAGGTAGAATGATTCAAAATCCTATTACAGGAGCTTGGCAACAAGAATACAAACCTAATAGATCAATGAATATGAGAGCTTGGTTAGCGGCTGCTGAACAAGGTAAAGTTATGCCTCATATGAATCCAAAAGGTGTGCCATTAAATAGAGAACCTACTGAAGAAGAAAAAGGTATTAGTGCTGAAGCTAAAAAGACAAGAGCTCAAAAAGTATGGCAGTGGGTTTTAGGTGAAACAAATAACTTTGGCCGAGGCTGGAATGACCCTAAATGGGGTAGAATTGATAAAAGTAGGCCAGGTAAAGGTGGTAGAGGTCCTAGAAGATCAACATACACAGTAAAATAGTATCCGAATTGACAATATAAATAAAATGTGTTATAATTACAAAAATGAAAGTGAGATAAAATGAAAAGTCCATTTATACAGGTTGAACAACCTAAACAATTAGAATTTAAAGTAGAAGATATTTTTAGGTGCCCAATCTATATTTCCCATAAACCTGAATGGGTAAAAGATTTAAATAAGGCTTCTGATCCAATTATTAAAAGAGTTGAAGATAATTGGAAAAAGAAAATTAAAGATAAAAACGATCCAACAACTACAATGCCTAATTCACTACATAGTGAATTGTTATGGCAATATCCAGAATTTAAAGATATAGCAAATTTAATCTTACAACAAGGTTGGAACATATTACATTGGCAAGGTTATAATTTAGATAATCGTATACCAATGTTAACAGAATTATGGGTACAAGAATTTCCTGAAGTTGGTGGATTCCACGATATACACGAACACGGCAATAATCACATTTCAGGTTTTTATTTTTTAAAGTGTTCAGAAAAAACATCTCATCCTGTTTTCCACGATCCAAGACCTGGTAAAAAAATGACGGACTTAATGATGAAAGACCCTAGTAAAGTAAATTATGGTTCTTCACAAATACATTATAAAGTAAAACCAGGACAATTTATTTTCTTTAACTCTTATATGCCACACGCTTATGTACATCATAAGGGTAAAGAGAAATTTAGATTTATACACTTTAATATGCAGGCCGTGATTGATCCTGGTAAGTCAACACAGGTCTAATATAAATAAAACATACTGAATTGAGGAGTAAATTATGCCTAAAACAAAAAAGAAAACAACAAAAAAGGTTGTAACTAAAACAAAAAAACCTGTTGTTCAAAAAGCACAACAGCCTGCTGAACAACAAAATCAAGTAAAACTACAAGCAAATAATCAATTTTGTTCTATACTTCACGCTACATTTTTTGATACAAAACAATGTGACGCTATATTAAAACAAACTGTAGAAGAATTATGGATGTCAGGTGAAACAATTGGTGGTGGTGTTAATAAAAAAGTTAGACACGTTGAACAACAAGTTTTACCAATCAATGATAAAGGTTGGCCATTAATAAGAATATTAGAATTAGCAAAACAAGCTAATAATGCTAGATTTAAATTTGATATGGCAGGATTTTTAGATGTTGACGCACCTATGATTATGAGATATGAAAAAGGTGGACATTATGATTGGCACGTAGATACAGGTAATTCTGTATGTCATAGAAAATTAAGTTTTACGATACAACTATCTGATTCAAAAGATTATGAAGGTGGAGATATTGAATTTATTGGTTCAAAAGTAGATACAAAGGCCTTTAGACAAAAAGGTGTTTGTATAATCTATCCATCATTTTTACCTCATAGAATTACAAAAGTAACAAAGGGTGTAAGACACGCAATCGTTGGATGGATTCACGGTCCTACTTTTAAATAATGCCTAAAAAAAAGAATCAACCTAAACAACCTGAAGTACAAAAACAATTTCAAGTACAAAGAGAACTGTTTTATGCTACACCTATCTTTTTTAAAGATTTACAAAATTCTGAAGAATTAAATAAACATCTCTTAAAACATATCAAACAATGGAAAAAAAGAGATGAAAAAGGTATTATTCGTTCAAACTCTTTAGGTTGGCATAGTGCTGTTGATATGCACCATAGAAAAGAATATAATCCTTTAACAAAAGAATTATTTAAAATGCAACAGGAAATATATGAAGCTGAAGGCTATCATCCTGATACTGAAGCCATATGTGATAATATGTGGGCAAATGTAAATTACAAATATTCTCACAATAAAAATCACGTTCATCCTGGTGCTCAATGGTCAGGTGTTTATTATATTAAGTGTCCACCAAACTGTGGCCATATCTGGTTTACAGACCCTTGTGGTGAAAGACATTTAGATTTGCCTATTATGGCAGATAAAAAACAAAAACCTACACACTATTGGAGAGAAGTACATTATCAACCAATTGAAGGCCGTTTAATAATGTTTCCTGGTTGGTTAACACACGAAGTAGCACAAAATATGTGTGATTTAAAAGGAGAAGATGGTTGGAGAGTTTCAGTATCTTTTAACTTTAAACAAAGATGGAAACAAGGTAAATACATACCTCCTGCAAAAGGCCACGATAGTGGTGGTATAATTGATATTAATAGTTTAAAATAGGTATAAATAGTATAGAAAGTGAGTAAATTATGGAAGAAGAAAAAACATATACAATTGACGGAAAAACTTATAAAGAATCAGAATTGTCTTTAAGATGTAGAAATGTCATTGTTGCTAGAGCTGAAATTCAACAATCAAAAGTGCGACACGAAATTGAATTGGAAAAAATTGAAGTTTTAACTAATTACTATAACGAACAAATTAAAAAAGAATTAGAGCAAATAAATGGCAGCCAGAGCAAATCTACAGATTGATAGAGGGGCAACTTTTTCAAGTGATGTAACTGTTACCGATACAGACGGTACAGCATTTGATTTAACAGGTTATACGGCCGCTGCTAAGATGGCATTAGGATATGCCTCTACTCGTACAAGAGTATCATTAACAGCCGCAATAAACGGTGATCCTACAACAGGCATCATCACTATTTCTTTAACAGCCGATCAAACAAAGGCTTTAGACGCTCCAGCAAGATACGTCTATGACGTTGAAATTACAAAGACTTCCGATAGCACAGTTACACGAGTAATTGAAGGTATTATTACAATAAGTCCAGACGTAACTACTGATTAAATTATAGTTTTTCTCAACATATTTTTGTTATAAATATTACAAAAGAGAGAGATAATCTTAATGGTTAAAGCAGTAATAAACAGTAGTGGTGGCGTTAGAGCTAATATTAATTCTAACACTTCAGCTGGACCTCAACAGGTTTCAGTA
>Ga0222714_10001959_pt1 | contig 22562 bp, 22 predicted proteins | sample C33_3DmetaG_FD_165048 | JGI IMG/M metagenome (GOLD analysis project Ga0222714, IMG submission 165048) | Estuarine water microbial communities from San Francisco Bay, California, United States - C33_3D | ecosystem: Environmental > Aquatic > Marine > Unclassified | place: USA: California...
GTTTTTGATTAACTCGTCTGTAATCTCTTCCCCTAAATGTTCATAGATAGCCATTTCCCTATCTGCGATTGTTTGTAAAATTTGCTCCGCCTCTTCTGCAAAACGGGCAGTATCTTTTAACATACGGCGGAACATTTAATCACCTTTGTAGTTTATGGACTGACGGAATATGTTATAAACGTTTCGTAATTCCTCAGGATTTGGGAATGCTGGAACGCCACCTTTGGTTTCAATAGAACTAATCCATTCATTCATTTCTTTAAAGAATTCACCTAATTTATTTGATGATTGTTGAATAGTATTTTCTACAATAAATTTACCCCAATTTGGATTATTACCATTTACTGTAACCTTGTCCTGTAATAGATTAATTAATTCATTCTTTTGACTTTCGTTCATAATAGAATTAGCATCAACCTCAGGCATTTTTTGTCTTCCTCTTCTAGCAAGAATTCTTTGGAAACTTGGTCTTTCTACTCTTGTTTCTGTTGAAGTAGTAGCAATATCACTTGCGCCTAACCCCATTTCACTTGCTAATAAATAATCGTATAGGTTTAAGTTATTTTCTTGAGAACTTTGAATCATTTCATTCAAGTTTTGCTTAACCATTTTACCTGTTTGTCTATCATAGGTATATCCAAAATTAGCGTCTTCAACTTCTTTTTTCCATGTATCAAAGTCTTCCACTTCGTTCCAAACTTCGTCAAGATTAAAAGATTGAGGCATACTAATAATAATTTCTTTTAATACAGATGAAACAATAGCGGTAAGTAAATCTTCTTCATTATTTACTTGAGATTCAGGAAGTAGTTTAATATTTGTTCCAATAACACTTCTAAAATAATAATCCCCTTCTTCGTTTTCATTCATAATAATATCAAAGGATTGTCTTTTTCCGGGTGCGTATTTATTTCTATACGTTACGTTATATGTTCTAGTTTTACCTACTACCCTACCATTTGGAGGATTAAATCTAACATATGAACGACGACCACCGCCCTTCGGTCCTTCATAAATTTCTGCAACTGATTGACTTAATTTTCTCCTTAATTCATTAATGAACATATCCACATCAGAAACCACAAGGTCTACACCTGCTGACGTTTTAATCTTTAAAACATCAAACCACATAGCAATCACCAATTATAATTACAAGCCCAATACCCTGCCTTGGTTTTATCCTTCTTTTCATCACAGTTATGACGGGATTTGAAATTAGCCCTTCGCTTTGAATCTTTGTGTTGTAAGAAATCCTTATACCCTCTTGCACCAAATTCCACTACACGGTATTTTCCATCCTGATGAGCCAATACACGATATTTCTTTTTGCTACCCTTAGGTGCTCTCTTAGGTTTATTAACACCGGGGAATTTTTCACCACGATACTTCACCCCACCTTTGACTCTTTCAATTTGAGGTTTTTTATTTCCGGCCTTTTCCACGTCTTCATCGCCACATGAATTACAGCCGCACCCACACCCTTTAAGAATATCTTTCCAATCAGACATAAGCAACCCTCCCTTCTTCTTCTCTAAAATATGATAATGAATCTTGAATTAAATTAATAATAGGGGAATTAGGACCATGACCTTCGCTTCTATACATTCTAAGTAATTCTTCAAGTGTTGGTTTTACATCATCATCATCTGTATCAAAAAGAAGCATTCTTAATTTTTGTGCTTCCTCATTTACATTATTATTTAAATTTTGAATGAAAAACTTTCTTGCTTTTTTAGAAGTTAATGCATCATACGCTTTTAGGATAGCGGTAGCACCTGCACTTTGAAGACTTTCAACAGTTGAATTAATATATTCAAAAATTTGTTCCATTGGTTCTTTATTTTCTAAGGCTTCTTTAATAGCACCTAATGTGAAAATTAATTGATTCATAACTTCAACGATTTCTTCTTCGTCCTCATCATCAGGGGCTTCGATATCAACCTTGAGAAGATTTTCCCAACTTACCACCATTTCCACCACCTAATTTTAATACCATTACGGTATACCTGTTTATCTAACACGTCACTAATATATAAATCTAACCAAGCGTCACGCATTTATTTTCCCCCCTTTCCCCAAGTCTTTCCTCTTCCTTTTTGATTACAAGCACCGGGCGTTGGCCTACATTCAGGGTATTCGCTTCTTTTTTCACCTTCTGCTCTTCCACAAGGTTTGCATTTCTTACGCCCGTTTTTATCCTCACGACAGGTATTGCAATCAATCCATCCACCTGTGCTTCCTTTAGCACCTTTACGACCGAACCAATCTGAAAGAGATTTCTCAGAAGAAGGCTTCGCAGTTAATTTCTTTCTTTTTTTTCGAGCCTTGCCCGGTTTTCTTGTGCGACCGCGTGACTTCTTTCGCTTGCGCTTAAGAACTTCCTGCCAATCATCAGTCATTTGAATTACCCCAATTATCTGCACCAACTTTACGACATTGAACTAAAGCACCGGAAGCATAGGCCGAAGGCCACTTTTTATATCTACTCTTAACTTTGTAATAACAAGCATCGCGCTTTACATTCTTTTTCTGTTTCTTACGGCGGGCTTTCTTTTTATTAGCCTTAAGCATTTCCCACCATTCATCCATAAAATCACAACCAAGTATTTAAGTCACCAAGGATTTTATGTTGTTCCATAATATCCTTGTAATATTTATCATTTTGTTTTCCGGCTCTAACAATAGCAATCGCGCACTTATCAACGAATAATTTTAATTGTTTACACGATAATTTACTAACCATTTCTCTATCTTCTCTTGTAAATTTCTCTAAACCCTTAATATGTAAATTATGCAGGTTGCTACGGACTACAAGATTAGCCCTTGCACATACATTTCTATAACCGGGGTCGTCATTTGGAACAATCTTATCCGCATTTTCGATTGTATCGAGTAAGATATATTCATCAGTTTCTACAACAATTTCACCTTCTCTAGGTTTAAATTTAAGAATATCTTTCCACATAATATCACATCCCGTCTAGGTAATACATCACACGTTTCTTCAACTTTAAAATCTTATCTACGTCAGCCTTATATGAGTCATATTTACTCTTAAGGTCAATGCCTGATTGACTTCCTCCGGCATCTAATAACGTGTAAGAATCATCCGAAGCAATTAATTCACAACAGACCAATTTAGTAGCCGCGTCTTCAATAACTGCGGGGACTGTAATATTCCCATATTTATATGTAGCCTTTACAGAATGTTTTAATCTTAACGGGTATTCTGAACGGAAGAAAATATCGCCCGATGGTTTCATATCCCACCAATCCTGTGTTCGTGAATATTCTTCTTTATCTGTAAATGGTGTAACAATAGTGCTACTCGATGAAGAAGAAATAGTGCAATTTGTTCCATCACTACCCGGAAGTAAAGATACAATAGTAACTGTATCATCATCTTCTAAATTAGCATAGAAAAATTTTGAAATATTATAATTATTTGTTATATCCTTTAAGGCTTTACTTTGTGTAGCACCTGTAAATTCAGCAGTTACAGTAGGAGCCTGTTCATTAATAAGATAACATAATTCTTGAGCGGCAGTTCTTTTTCCCCATATAATATTATACTCATTTTCAAAACTACCTGTCCCACCAGTTAATTCCCAAGTCCTTGCTGATTCATTCCCAGCAGTTAAGGTAATAATACCCGCATCAGTAAAATCGTTAAACTTAACAGTAGCAACTGCTGAGGCTAAATCCCTATAACGGTCCCCATCCCATACGGCTAATCTGATAATCTTACGAATGTATTCATTGTGTAGTCGGATTTTTCCAACGTATTCATCTCGATAGAATCCTGATGCGTCATAGAAAAAATCGTGAAATTCATTTTCAACTAAATTATCACGCCAAGAATCATTAGCCATTTCATCAATGTAGTCTTCACATCTGCGAATAAGGTCACCCACTTCTGCTAATGTGGGTGAGGTATCAGCAGTAAAATCAGAAATACCCAATAACGCGGCAACCTTAACTGCGGTTGTATAAGAACCCACCCCACTTGTATAATTCACTATTTGAAGGGGTGCATCCGAGGCAGTTACAATTTTCATCAAACACCACCAACTGCTTCTCTTAAGGTTGATAATCTAGCCATTAGTCCGTCTGCTTGAGTTTTAGCAGTTCTATCAATAGCCTTTTGACTAGCGGTAAACCTAAAAGTTTTCTTTTCTCCTGTTTCGGGGTCCTGTCTAATTCCCGTAGACGCTCCTATTCTTGTCCCACCTGTAAGTGTTTTCTTACCCGTAAGTCCTCTCAAACCCATTGTGGGGTTAATTGAACCCGTCTTTACAAAGGTTAATTTAAGGGTAATATCAGTAGTCCTTTTTTCTTTTCCAACAGTAGAAGAAACGTCTGTTTCTATTGATATTCTTCCATATACCTTAGGGTCAGAAAGTGGGGTTCCATATGTTTCGTTTGCAATTCCCTTAATAATAGATTCGTAAATTTGTCTATCATAATCACTTAATGTAGTTAAATCTACACCTTCAATTAAATACCCTATTACGTTTTCTACATCTTCCATACCTGAATCAATTAAGTCTTCAGTTAAAACATCTGAAAATTCTTGTTCGATTTCTAATCTAAATTTAGTAGCGTTGTTTGCAGTTAATTTATCTCTATGATTTTTGTTTCCATAAGTTCTTTTTAATCCATCAAGAACATTTTTAAGAGAACTTCTTTTAACTCCTTTATTGGAACCACTTTCCATCCTCAAATTAGAATCATAAAAATTATAAATAGCCTTAATAATTCTATTAGCATCATCAACATTAGGTGGAGAAACATTGATAGTTCTAGCAAATCTCTTAATAGCAGATGCGGCCCTATCTAAGTTATTTGTGTTTTTCCTAATATCTTTAATTTTTTCATAAGAACCGTCATTATCACGATGGGTTTCTACCAATGATAAGATATAATCTTGCATTAAGTTAACCTTGTCTACTGCTTCTGCAATCTGTGTTTTGAAGTTATCACCTTCTTCAGTAGATTCTGTGCTAGAAAGTAACCTTTCTACTGCTTGAGCACTAAGGTCATTTAATAATTCATCCATGCTAAGACCCGCATCAGTAATAGCCTCTTTTAAATCTGCATAAATATCTCTAATATTATTTGTCTTATTACCTTTTTTATCTTTATAAACAGTAAATAATTGATAATCTCTTAATGAATCTTCTCTATCTTCTTCTTCTTCTTCTTCATCTTTACTAGAATCTTCAAAAGACGCAATATCCTTTTCTTCTTCTTTTCTATATTTTTCTAATTTTTTCACAGCACTACCTGTAATATCTGTATTAGATAGTTGTTTTGTAAACTCATTAAAAGCCTCCTTAGCATCAGTATCTTCAATGAAGGCATATTGTTTTAACCCCTTTAATGAATCGTATAATTCTAATTTAACAGGGTCAATATCAATTTCAGGAAGATTAATTTCATAAGGACCAAATACCCTGCTAGCCCTTGAAGATTCATCAACAACGTCAAAACCTACCCCCCTATCTCTATAAAAATCTGCACCCCAATTCCATTCACCCTTAAAATTACTATTTAAATTAGCAAGCATTCTTGGGACTACTAATGATTCGTAAGTTTTTTTATCTAAGGGTGTGGATAAGACTTCATCAACGGAAACGTCCTTTGTTCCTTCATTGTCCACCCCTTCATATGCAGGACTTGCTTTTCCAAAATTAACTTCTTCTAAAATTTTAAACAAGGCATCTGCTTTAATATCTTCTCTAAGTTTATCAAGCATTTCATTTCCTGTGCCTTGTTTTAATCTTTTTCTAAAAAGAGAAATATTTTTCTTATATACTTCTTGGAAATTTTTAACGAAAGAATCCGGTGTATGGCGTAGTAAAATAGAATAAAATCGTGCAAGGGGTTCATCACCTAATGGGGCTCTGATATTTAATTCGTATTCTCTATCAGCATTTTTTCCTTCAAAATCATAATTTCCCATATCTACATTTTCTGCAAAACCCGCTTCCTTTAAAGCAGATAAACCATCTAGGTCTAATTTCAATTCAAATTGATAATGTTCTTCTTTGGGAATAACAAAGGGGTGAAATTTATAACCTGAAAAATTAACCTCGAAATCAAATAACACCATAAAAGCAGTTATTCTAGAATGCCGGTCGCTCATAACCCTTCTAAAAACATTTTCGATATTATCTTTTATTTTTTCAAAATAAACTTCAGCAGTTTTGTATCCCCTTTCTTTAAGAATTGTTGATACCATTCGCCTTAAATTTTCATTTTTATCTAATTCTTCTTGAGTGCTAGTTTTAGGGTCCAAGAACTTTAGACCAATAGATGCAATTAAAGCACCAAAAGACGTTTTAGGAGCCTTTTCAGAAAATAAACTATTAACAGTTAAATCAGCAATTGTCTTTTGAAATTCATCGCTATTGATATCAACACCCATATAGAGAGGGGTTATATCACCTTTTAATACATCACCTAAAGTTAATTTATCGTATCTCTCCTGCATATCAGGAGTCCTCATAATAGCGGGTAGGCCATCGGAATTAATTTCCTTAAGGAGAGGAATAACATCGGAAACCTTAGCCCCTAATAAATCTCTAAACGCGGCTACGTTGATTCTATCCAACTCAGCATCGTTATATCCTTCAAAGGGAATAGGGTCATTGTGGTCTGTTGCTAACCATGTGGGGAATGCTCGAATGAATTGTCTGTTTTTAGAAGAAGGAAAATCAACTTCGTTAATAAAAGCATACATTAAGAATTTAGCATCCTGTGTTGTATATTGCCCGTCCCTTTCAGGTGAAAATAAATCATCTTCAATAGGCAATTTAACTTCTTCTGAAGAAACACCTTCTTGGTTTTCCCTACCCTGTTCTCTTTGGATTCCGGTAGTTACTCTTGGGATTTTTGGAACACGAACCATTAGCCATCACCTCAATTGTGAATGACGTAAACTGTAAGTCCTTGTGTGAAATCAGTAGATTTAACCGTGAGGCCATTTCTAACAATTACCTTATATCCGCGATAATCTTCACTACTTTCTAACGATGTATCTGATACCACAAAGGTAGCAATATCATTAGTAGCGTCAGCAGAACCTACTGTGTTAGCATCGTGAATACTAATGCTTTCAAGTCCGGTTCCGCCACCATCGCAATAAATAATAATTCCTTCCCAAGTTCCACCAATGTTTGAAACGGTTGTATTTTCTGTAATCTTTGTAATCCTATGCATGGCTAAAGCCTCCTATAACAACGTTAAGGTCGAAGAGGTATTTAAGGTTTTACTCTTCTTCGCCTACTGCTAATGAAAGAAGTGCGGCCTTTGTATCAGTTAGTTTAAAACTAATACCAAGACCGTTAAGGTAAGATTGCAATTCTTTCTTAGTCATATCTTCGAGGGAAGGCTCCGAAGGGGAGTCCTCCACTACGGCAGTTTCTTCAACCACCGGAGCAGATTCTTCCCCTTCGGAAACCAACTCAAATCTGTTGCGAAGGAATACATCAACATGGCGTTCAGGAATATCGTATTCACGGTTTCCACCGTAACGACGACCCATAACTTCTCGGGTTCCACCTGATTTGTTAATCATTCGCACCATCCTAAATCACCTCAAATTCCGTAAACTCGTAGTCTAACTGTTCCTAAATCAGCATCATTAGAAGCAGGAACACCGGCTCCGTTAGCGGCATGTAATTCAACATATGTTTGACCGCCGGATAAACCACCACTTGTGGTTTTAACGCCAAATGTGCTACCATCTGTTTCTTGACCTGTGATGAAAACAGTATTAATTACTCTTAAACCAAATTCGCTAGCAAGTAACAATTCGTATGTTGGACGAACAGTAATAGCATCGCCGGTTTCGTCACCGGCTACTGCACTTAAGGTCAACACACTTCCAATTGCACCTACACCGCTAATAGCAGTAATTGTAACTGTTCCGTCATTTGTTGCACTTTCTGTATCGCTAATAGTAATGGATTGCCCAACCTTTAGGGAAGGGAAATCAGTAAGATTAGCAACAGTTAGGGTAAACGTATTAGCGGCGGCTACAAATGTTCCTGTAAATGCTACATCGGTTCTAAACTCAGTAATATCTACTGCCGCATCAACGTAATACTCATGTCCTTTAACCTGACGCTTTGCTACACCGTGATGGTCGGAAAGAATTGTTGTAGTGTGGGTCAATTAAAACACCTCACTCCAAATCAATAATCTTGCCTTGTCCACGGAAGTAAGTGCACATTGTTTCGCCAATGGTTCGGTAAAGTCCACGGTGTCCGAGTTTGCCGTGGCCGAATACATCAGCACCAACGCCACCCTCGAAATACTCGGTTGGCTTTAAGGTGCAAAGGAACAAGTGGTCGGTGTCTAGAACCAACATATCACTTAGACCTGTGCGGCCAGACTTCGGCATATCCTTTGTGGGGATAATTGGGATGTCGTGGTATGTTGCAACACGGAAACCTACTTGGCGACCTTCAACACCCTTGATACCTGCGTGGGACGGAACGATTTCCGAGCGACCCATGAAACGTTCTTGGGCTTGGAGTAATTCACCGAGAACCTGAATGGTGTCGTAGCCGGTTAGAATTACCTTAGGTTCAGCACCGCGAGCCATTAAGTCACGGAGCATTGTGTTTAGAATGTTCACAGTTAATGCACGGTCTGTTCCACCGTTTTCATCAACGAGAGATTCTAAGTGTTCAGCACCAGTCGAAGCACGGGTAGAACCGTAAAGGTTTAGGGAGTTTGTAAATAGACCATTTAACTCATCGAAGTTGGAAATAATCTGATACAAAGAGGTTAAACCTTGTAGGGGGTTTCCGGTTGATAGACCACGGTAGGTGGAGTCTGCTAGACCATCGGTTGAGTGAAGGTCAGTTAGCACCATCTTGTTCATAGATTCAGCGTGAGAAATACCGACTTCTTCGCGGTAGTTTCGCATAAGGTCGCCAATGCCGTCGTCAAGACCAGCCATCAATTGTGCAATTTCCGAAACTTCGAAAGAGTGTGCAATTGTCTTGGGCGAAACGCTGAGAACATCGTATTCGGGACGGACGTTTAGAATGGTCGAAAGAGATTCGTTCTCATCAACACCACCAAGACCCAAAGAGGACTCGTAGCCTGTTCCGCTAACATCGAAAGCGAAGGTATCACCGCCACCACCGATTGCACGTTCCTTTAGGATTCTCCAACCCGAGGACTTCCAAGGCTTCTTGGGAAGCATGGAAAGTGCGTTAATTTCACGGTTAATCATAGACCATACTTTTTGTCCGTAAACAAGGTTGTATAGTGCGGGAACATCAGCCGCGCCGGTTTGTGCGCCGTCGTGTGTTGTGTGAATCCCTTCTGTGATTACCTCTGTATATGCTTTGCTAATGCGGCCATTGTCGCCAAGACCGTAAGTAGCGCGTTCTAAGTCTGCAATTGTATTAAAATATCCTGTCATTTTTTTCACCTCAGTTTAATCTGTTAAATAGGTCATGGGCTTCATCCCACGACATTTCGCTTACGCGAGAAAGTTCTTCGCTAACCTGAACGCGAGAGGCTTCAACCGACTTGGCGATTGTAGCGTCACCTTCAAGGGACTTGCGGAGAGCGTTAAACTCTTCCTTAAGTGCTTCAACTGCGTCTGCAGCGTTAAAGTCTTCTTTAGCGATACGGGCCTTTTCTTCTTCTAATTCAGCCTTGTAGCGAGCCTCGAATTGTGCCTTGACTAAACCAAATGCACGTTCTTCCTCACGCTCGGCACGGAAAGCCTCGTAAGCCTTCTCAATGTTCGAGGGAGAAAGGTCGAGGGTTTCAGCACGAACAGACTTGTATTCTTTGTCCATTTCTTCTTCGCTGTAATCGCCCATCTCTACGTCTTCTTCTTCATCAGCCATTTCAACATCTTCTGTTTCCATGCCTGCGGCCTCATCCATAGCCTCTACGTCTTCGGATTCTTCCTTGCGTAGTTCGCCCTTTAGTTCGGCCATTACTTCGTTAAATTCTTGTAATGCTTTTTCAATTTCACTCATTTTAGTGTCCTCCTTAACAATGTCAAATTTGGCTTCGGGATTGATGCCTTCCTCACAAATGGTAATCTCATGGAGTTCTAATTTATCAATTTCTTTATAGGTCCCCACCGATTCATTGTGTCGGTTAACTTTATTCAATGCCTGTCCACCAATCGAGAAAGAACGTAGTTTCCCCTTTCTTACGTCACGGGCTACTTCTCGCGCCTTCTCGATATCATCTCTTAACTTAATTACTACAAAAAAACCTGTATCATCAACGCCTGTTTTTAGGACTTTTCCTTTGGAATCTGTATATGTGTCTAAAACTTCACCAACCTGAACGTTAGAATGCGTAATCATAACGTTTCGGTATCGGTCGTTTTTCATAAATTTGTCTGCCGCTTCACGGATAGCAGGAAGTGTAATCATATCATTCTGCTTATCCACTACATCAACAGATGCGTAGCCCGCAATAACGGTGTCCTTATCTTCCTTCATTACAATGAATTCGCTACCGGCTTCGGGCGAATTACCAAACATAAGTGACTCGAACATTATGCTACGCTCCTAGTATATTTCTGTGGCTTATAGACTATATAAAGGTTATCTAAACTTTCATTTAAATGTCTATCATTATGACTCATAAATATCAATTACCCCTTTATCTGAATCTTTTGGTGCGGGTTTCTGTTCATATCCGGTCCATGCTAACCACATTTCTTTACCACCTACCGGCAATAATCTAACGTGTAGTTTTGAACGAATATCCTTACCACTTAGAATGTATTCATGGTAGTCAGTTCTTTGTGCACCGAGAATAACTGTCCCTTTATCAATTACCTTATCTTGAGAGGATTCCTTAACAGCCTTTGCAGGATATTTACCAGCCTCCCCTAAGAAGTCGTATAACTCTTCATCGGAAGAAGCCTCGATTTCCCAAGTTTGTTTTTTACCATCATAGATAAATGTAAAGTTGAGATTACCTGTATTAGTTAATGATAATACAAAGGACCCTCTTCTTTCTGCCTTTAGTAAGCCCTTGAAAACATAGCGGTTACCTTCCTTTTCGATACCATAGGCTTCACCACCATTGTCTAACCTTTCAGTCATTTTCTTCATGTTGCCCTTAAACAATCGGTCCATTAAGTCCTCGTCATGGTCCATTCCTGCGTTGTAAATATCTTCTGCAGACATTCTTTTGTCCTCGAGAATTTGCGCTACAAAGGCCATGAACCTTCCATTATCCTTTCCATAGGTTTCTTGTAATTTCTGCTTCCAAAGGTCCATTTCCAAATTAGCCATCTTAGCCATTAGGTTATCCTTTTCAAAATCATAAAATACAAATCCTTCAGGTTCGATTCCATATTCCATTTTTGCAATTCCGTGAATACCGTCACTAACTGTGTAGGACTTTTTCAATGCTTCAACCTTATAATCACCCAATGATTTACGTCCACCTTCGGATAATAATTCCAAAGAAATAGCCCTATCCGGTTGCTCCACTTCAGGGATTTCGTGAATCTTTGCACCACCTAAGGTAAAGCCCTTTTCCTTGCTACCCAAAATATCGTCCACCTTTACGCGAATGATACTACCAACAGGAAGTTTTTTACTGTAATTAGCGGCCTTACCAACGGGCATGTATTTTTTCCCACCAATGGATTTTAACTTAGAACCTTCTTCTTCAGGACCAACACCCATTGTATAGGAATAAGTATTATTAGCATTTTTACGAGCCTCGAGAATAATTACATCAAGGTCTACAAAATTCTTCCACTTAACCCATTTTGGGTTCTTTTTCTTACCAATGATATATGAAGATTTGGCGTCCTTAATAACAACACCTTCAGCGGTGGGGTTATTCATAATTTCTTCAGCATAGCGGGCGATTTCTTCTTTAGAATCTGCATCGCGTGTATTTTTCTTATTAGGGAATGTAATATCATCATTAGCCAATGCAGAAAAGTTTTGCATAAGAACTTCGAGTCTATCCTCTAGTTTTTCTTTGTAAACTTCATCACCCGCAAAATGCATGATATCGAAAACGTGAATTCTGATATCTGCACTTTCAGCGTTTTTCTTATTAATATACGCTAATGTATCAGACCTTACCAATGGGTCGTCGTCTTTGTATAGCACCGCTTCACCATCAATAATAAAATCACCAACGTCTTTCTTTTCTAAATATTCTGCAAGTTGTGTAAACTTGGGTGTAATATCATTCCCATTAAAAGAATAAACCTTGACCTTATTATCAAAGTTGTGAACCTGAACCCTTAGACCGTCGTATTTTTCTTGAACGATATAGAAACCTGTAAAGCCACGAATTTCATCTAAGTCGTCAATTTCAAAGATTCTATACATTGGTTTATTTGGAATAATAAACTTGGGATTCTCTTCTTCCTTCAAAAATGTGTAGGGTTTCTTTGGTTCTAAATCAGTAATGGCTGAGTATAATTTCTGCGCCTGCTCACTTCTAACATTAAGAGATAAATTAGAAAATAGAATATCATCTTCAAAGTCAAACTCAGCACGAATAATTGGGTCGCTCATAAGTTTCCTAAGTTCTAAAACCAATTTTTCCCATTCTTGACCGAAGGCTTTTTGATTATCAACGCCTGTAAGATAGCGTGAGGCTACCACGTTTCTAAGCATCATAATGTGCGGTTGCACATCAGGAGTCTGCACTTCGAATGGATTCATTTTAATCATCTCAAGGTGGGTTGCATAGCATCAGCGGCTTCTACTTCTAAGGTGTGCTTTAGTCTGCGAATCTTTTCTAAAGTCTGTTCAATAGAAGCGGCTACGTCCTTAGATTGTGAATCTTCAGGAGCGGTAGGAGGTTCAACAGGAGCATCTCCTGATTCATCAAATGCCGGTTCTTTGTATAGCATATCATTCTTAGGCATTAAACTTGGTGTGCCCTTCTTAAACGCTTCAGGTAGTCCCTTTGTATATGGTCGAGCGGCTAATCTTTCTACATCTGTTTTCTTAGGTTTTACAGTCTTATATGCTTGTGCGTTAGCCGATTCGACTAAAGCCCCAAGAGCATTTGTTACTAATGTTTCTAACTCGACTAGTCGAGAATATACTGTTTCTTTCTGTGTTAAATCTTCTGTTTCTTTCATCATTGTCCCCCCATTCTATCAACGAGTTCGTCTAATTGGTCCCAAGACATTTTAGCAATAGTATTTGAATCAGGGTTTAAACTTTGGGTCTTAGCAGACGGGCGTGGTGTATGTGCTACAAAGCCCGACTTAAGCAAAGTCATTTCAGATTCTAACACTTGGCGTTCTAAGTCCTTTACTCTTTCAACAAGCATTTTCAAAATTTCTAATGTATTTTCTTCATTCATTCTTCCTCATCCTCCGGATAAACTTCTTCTCTAATATCTTCATATAGGCCTTCGTATAATTTTCTTAAGCGGGCGGCTAGTTTAATAACCTTGAGGTTTCGCTCGTTAAGCCCTTCAAGCATTTCCTCATCCCCTTCTTCGGAAACCCCTTCTAATACTTCAATGAGTTTCCCTAGTTTTAAATATTCCTCTCCAAAGTAAGAGGTCGGGTCAGCATCCTGTAAATAAGTCTTGACTTCCCTTCGTTGTTTTTCGTTTAGTGAACCAACGTCCATTTTCTCAAATCGAGCCGCCTCGTTTTCTGCTCTGAAGCGTTGTCTTTTTTCCTCTGTCGAAATGCCCGGAGATATAGACGTGTTTCCTAATAACTCCGGTTCTTCTTCAACAATTTTAGCATCTTCATTTAATTCAATAAATACCCTATTAATAATATCGTATTTCTGTTCACCTTCTTTAATTCGCTTTAATTGAATATTTTTAATTCTATCTCTATCATCGTAAGAGATAACTAAATCATTTCTTGTAATATTTAAATTTTTAACTAATTCATCAAGTTTACTTTCAATTGTTTCATGAATATTGTTTCTTTCATCTTCATTCTTTTTTCTTTCACTATGGTATTTACGGAAATTGGATAACATATTATCTCTTTTTTCAACAAGTAAGTCATTGTTTTCAGCAAGAGTTTTTTCCTTGTCTAAAATACCCGAAGACATACTTTTTAAATCCTTTAAATTAGAATCTTTTGTATCAGAGGGAATATCCTTATAGGGTTTATTATACCCAAGTTCAAGGTTTTTATCCGCACCTGCTTCTTGTTTATCTCTAATTTTATCAAGTAATCTCAAAATATTATCAATTTTTCTTATTTCCTTCTCTTCAGCAGGTTTCATAGTTTCCTTAAGTTTATTTAATTCTTGTAACTTTCTACCAATTTCGATATATAATGGTTCAATATTTTCTTTATAAAATTCCATAGCAAATGCAGAATTTTCATAGGGAGAAAGTAAAGAATAATTTACCTTCTTTCTAGATGGTGAAACTTCAGGACGTTCAATTGATTCAGGGATTCTAAAGGGCGTTTTAAACTCTGGTGCTACACCGCTTCCTACAAGGTTTTTACCCTTTTCGTCATATACGTTCTTAGCCCCAAGCCCTACACCTGCACCCATTTGAGATTTTAATGCACCTGCTACCCAAGAACCTAACGGTAATTTCATTCCTTCAGGTCCAACTTCCTTAGAATATAATTCCATAACCTTATCCCTTGTTTGGGGGGTCAATGCTTCTAAATAATTGGGAGAAGTTAAGACTTGAATAGCATACACTTCATCGCCCTTGAAAATTTTAAATAAATTTTTATAGAATAATTTTCTATCAAATTTTCCTGATGATGGGAACATACGCTCGCTTTCTCTGACGATTTTACTATACAATGGAGATGTAATTAAACTACGACCCAATTCTTCAATAGTATTAGCAGAAACATTTGATTCTGAAGTCATAAACGCTTGAAGTTCCCTAAAGAAAATAGAAGCAAATTTCTTAATAGGGACCTTATCAACATCTTCTAAAGGATAATAATTTTTAGTAGCCCATTCTTGCCAAACATCTAAAGCGTCCTCGTATACTTTATTAGAAGCATTTTTCTTTAAAACTTCTTTATTAATATAACTAATTTTAGGATTAACCTTACTTGGACTATCACTAAATCTAATAATATTCCCATTACTAGATTGAATCTTGATACCCTTAGCATCAGGAATTACCTTATCCTTTAAACCTCTTAAGTAAGGAACAAACATACCATAAAAATCTTCTTCCTTTGATTCTAAATTAGTCACGTTATAATTTTCAATCATACGCATTAATCTATTAATGTCTGACTTATTAACACCATCATTATTTTCTTGTAGATTATTTAAGGCTTTAACAATAATAGAATAATCGTTTTGTGAAATACCTCTATTAAATTCAATCATAAAATTTCTGATATCAACATTTGAAACGCCCTTTGTTGTTAAAAATTCAAAGGTTTGTCCGTATAGTTTCTTATCTCGAACAATTTTAGCGGGAGGACTAGGCTTATATTCAAAACCCTTATCTCCGGGTCTAAGTATAGAAAACAAAGGTGCGCCTACTGTATCTGAGGGTAATGTAGCAGTTGACGGATATTTTTCAGCAAATTCCTCTTCAGTTAATCTTCTTTTTTCATCTGCAGAAACACCTTCCCCTCTTGCTTCTCTTTGACTAGTTTTTGGAAAACCTTCTAGGGATGGCGGTCTGCGGAATGGAAACCCCTTACCCTTTTTATCTTCTTTTTCTTTTTTTCTAGCCATATTCACACCTCTTTCCAACGCTTTCTCATTCGAGGACCTGCTTCAATTGCATATCCTACACGACTTGGTGCATCCCGCTTATCACCATCAGTAATAGGTTCAGGAACAGGTGGTGATACCGTCCTTGTTTTCCTAACCTCAGGTTCGGGTGCATTAACCTTATTCTCAATTTGGCTCAACTGCTTTTTTGCTTCGTCTAATTTTCTTCTGATAATATCACTCATTGTGGCGTCCTCCTTTCACTTCTTCTATCAACATTATTATTTGCCGCTTCTTCGGGTAATCCTGTAAATCTCTTTGGTGGCCCAACACTCATGCTAGGCTTATTGCGTTTTCCCGGCACTTCACCGGCAACCTGCGCCTTCGTTTGCCCACTCATAAGGGCCTGTTCTTGTAATTGTCCTAATTGTGAAGCGTCAATGTTTGTTCCTGCATATGGGTCAGTTTCTAACATTGGTTGCTCATCAGCACTTACGTCCACATCTGTAACTTCCTTAGACGGGTATTTCTTGAATACAAAATCCCCCTCTTCATTCATATCAACTTCAAAACCTAAGTTTTTCATCTGAACGGCAAGGTTAATTTCAATTTCACGTCTTCTTAGATGAGCAGTTTGGTCCTCTTCTTCGGAACGTAGTAATTGAATCCTCCAGTCTGTAATACCGAATTGCTTCATTAGGTATGGGAATAGATATTTGTTGTAAACATTTTGCGACATTTCAACTGCACGGTTAGTTACAAGAATTTGCATACCTTCGTTATTCATACCACCTGCGGTTGTTGTATCACCCATGAATACATCGCTTACACCATAGAAGGCACTAATACGCTTGCGAAGGTCGTCCTTAACTGCGATGTAGTCCATTTCTTTTAGTGTATTCATAAAAGGAACCCATTGAACAGAACCACCTGCCCCACCTTCAGTTTCAATACCCATGATGGGGATATAGTGAGGGTCTTTTTCTAACTTCTCCTTAACACCTTTCCAATATTTAACTAGTGATTCCATATTGTTAGTCTGCACGGCTAGAATACCCCTCGGTGTTCGTGCTTTAGAATAAGATGTGCTAATGTAAGATTCCATAGCCTGAAGTGTGAAGATGTGATTCCATAGTGTAAGAACGGGTGGATGGCCGTATAACCTCGATGGAGAGTATTTGCTAATATGCACTACTTCACCCATAATGAAGTTCTGTTCACCGCCCGTGGTGGGTTTATTAACAAACTCCACAGGGTATAGTTTAGAGTTACAAATTTCACAGGGGGCATAACAATCATCTGAAATCATTTCACGATGAGAAACACAGGTGTAGCGTGTATATCCTCTATCACCGTCTTCATCAGTTTCAATATACATAGTGGTCGGGTCGCCACGATAAACTTCCTTAACCTTGGATAACTTAATTTCACCTCTTTCATCTAAGATGTAGTCCTTAACTAAAATTAAGAAAGCATCATCAATTACGTTGAGGTCGGTTTCTAACTCTTTCATTAAGTCAATGAATAACTGATTTGCTTCGTTTACATACCCCTTAAAGAAATTTTCAGCATAAAGTTTTTGGTTGAAATCGGGTCTTCGTAGATTTCCACTATTACAACTATAACAACGGTCCACTTCTCTTTGGTGTTCATATCCACAGTCAATACACTTTAGTTCAAACTCCTTCTTCCATTCATAACTACGACGGAAGACCTCGTTCTTTAATTGCACTAAACAAGTGCGGACGATAGTAGAATTACGGGCAGTATCATAAAGATACTTACCCGCATAATGTTGAGGCATACGCCTCTCTTGAATACCAAGATTGAAGACCTCATCCGACTTAGGAATGGGTGTTCTTCTTGTAATGACCGCCCTTACTCTATCTCTTAATCCCATGCTCATTCCTCCTTAACGATACTATCTAACTCGTTCATCAGTTCCCATTTATTACTTTCCCGGTATTTAGTAATATCCTCTTCAGTAATTCCATACTTAACGAATTCGTCTTGGTTCCTAGCATCCTTCCAATTTTCCCACTTGATGAGTTTAAAAATCTGCTCGACTCGCTCCTTAGCCCACGGTTCTTTCTTGAAATGCTTCTTGATTCTGATAGCCTCTTGAAGTAATCTGCCCTGTGTCTGTTTCATACGAAGATGGGGAAGGCACTTGTCTAATAGTTTAATAATATCATTCTGAGCATAGAAATTTAAACGATGTTGGCTACGCGAATTTTCTCCTACCTTTTGGTCTAAATGTAGTCGCCCAATATTTAACTCTTTCTCTAATTCTGTAAAGAATGCCCGCCCACGGTTGCCCGTTGCAATCATACCAATGCGGGGGGCATAAGAAGAATCCATAGTGATAAAACCGTCAGAATCAATGAAACCCGCAACGTAGGAATAGAGGTCTTTTTTAATCTCGTCACTTAGTAAGTAATACTCACCATCAACATTGGTTACACCAAGTTTGCGTAACATCTTTGCAATTGTTTGAGGACTAGTAGAATTTTTATATGAATTGGGAAGAATAGCATGTAGGTGATTACTTGTAATTCCCGGTGTTTTACAAACCTGTTTAATTAATTCATCATCCAACCTTTCCTGTCTGCTCTTACGAATTGATTGGTGATTGATTTCCTTTAATACACTTCGAATCTCTTTCTTTGTTTCCTTAAAAATATTACTAAATTTGCAGTATTCACTACCGTAATCCAATTCAGATTTTTTAGTATCTGCATCCCACATTCTTAAAAGCATATCTACTACTTCTGTTCTTGTTTTACCATCCTTGATGTGTTCAAATTTTTTCAAGGTATCCAAACTTGGGGTAAGTAGTCTCACCGCTTTCTTATATGGCTTCAACCAATAGATAGATTCGAGGGTATCGTTTAGGTGTCCCGTATAAGCCTTAATTAGATGGTCTATTGTATTAGACATTTTAACTCTTGCATCACCCTTTAACTCTCTTCTCATCATACGGAGTTCCTTAATAATTTCAGGAATAGTCTTACTATCAATAAGTGGTTCATCAGGCATCTTAGTTAACATATCAGCCGCATCGGTTAGATTGATAGAATAATTTTTAGAAATTTCCTTAATTACTTCGGATTCATCTAAGGATAAATATTCCGACCAAGATTTTCCCACAAGTTCCTTAATCTTGTTTTTGACTTCTTCGGTTTCCTCTTGTTCTCGAGCCAATTCTTGAAGAGCCGCAATTGTAGCATCTGTATTAATTTTTTCTTCCTTATAGATTAATCCCATAAATCCCACCTCCGAAATTTTGTTTTTGAATAATAGACTGTAACGGGTCTTCGTTACCTCCGAAAATGCCTCCACCGTCAATTTCAATGAATGAATCATTGAACGATTTGGTGGCTTGGTTAGCCAAAGCAAGAGCAATCACGGCATCGTCGTGTGCGCCTAATCCTTCAATCTTACCTGTGGATGAAATACCAAACGCCTCCAATTCTTGAACAATTGCATTAGTCATACTCTTAGCGGTGTCGTCCGCATAAGGGAAATGAATCTTATTATTCTCAAGATTCATCTGCAGGTTTAAAATAATTTCCTCCTTCTTCCTTCGGGACATTGTAAACTCACGGACAGGGAAATCGGAAATGTCGCGTAATTCCATAGCAAAGGACTTTGCAAACGTGTTTGTTTCAATCATAACCAACTCAGGCTTGTATCTAACACAAAGGTCTGAGATACGATGAATGTGTCCCCTGAAGTCTAGATTTTTTTCTCTCGTCATATGGACCACCGTTTTATTCATATCCTCATCAACTTCGAGAACAAGCATCACGGTGTAGTCACCATCTTGACTCAATGATGGGTCATAGCCAATATAGTATTTATAGGCTTCGTTATTGCCTGAATATTTTGTAGTAATAGTCCTATCCTTAGCGGCTTCAATATGTTCTTTTTGGAATAACATAGTGTTAGACGAAATTGGGATACATAGATATTCACGGGTAAATTTTGAAGAGCCGATTTCACGCTTACGTTTTTCGAGGGAATCAATATCCCAACGGGAAGGCCATAGCGCATGGCCCGCCTGATTGATAGCCGGATAACGCTTAACATCATATTCACTATTTTCTTCTAATTCTGCGAAGATATCTGTATAGGTGAAAGGGGTTCCAATCATTCTTAGCGTAGACGTGTGGTGAAGGGTAGGAATCATGTCGCCCCAAAACCAATCTGAAACACGTTGAATAGCCGCTACTGAGAACTCTTTCATAGGGTCGTCCACAATGATTTCATCAGGGTGAAGACCACGAATCTGTGAGCCAACGGAACGTTCAAGAATTTCATTACCATTAGTCAATCGCATAGCACCAACGGCCCAACCGGACTTAGGTTTGAATCTTCTTAGGGCAGGGATATTGGTAAACATACGGTCAATATCTTTCATGTGAACCATAGTCTGTTTTTGGTTAGAAGAAATATATAGCATCTGATAAGGCGGCTCTTGGAAAATTAATTGATACACACACCAAGAGTGGAAAAAGACAGACTTACCGTGGTCGCGGGAACAAATTGTAACCGTGCGTTTTGTATCGTTTACACGTTCTAACCATTCTCTATGAAACGGGGCCATCTCGTAGCCGAGAACTTTGGTAAAAAAATATTCAAAGTTGCCCTTAGAAGCGGCAAGGTCCATTTCCGTAAGTAGGTCTAACGACATATAATCACTCAGGTTGTAAATTTAACTCTCTAATTAAATTACGCAAGGCAATACGCTTTCTTTGGTCTTCATCTGAACCCATTGTTTTACTAGCCTTTTCACGCAATTTTCTTTCTTGTTCAGTATATAGTCTGTATTTCTTCCCATCAATTTCGTAAATCTTACCCGAATCCCAACGGGGGTCATACATACCCTTATACAATTCAGTCACCGGACGGAATAGACCCTTGATTTCGTAAACTAACTTTTCGTCAATACCATGTGCCTTAGCGATGGAAGAGAAAGAGTCTTGGCTGGATACAATTCTTTCAATATCTCGAGCGTATAGGTCTACATTATGAGAACCCTTCATCTTTCCAATAATGTAATCCATATCATCGAGATTATCTGTATCTCTATATGCCTTGTAAATTGCTTCACCGCGCTTTGTCTTTAATAAGTCAAGGGCTTCAATATAAGCCTTAGATAACTCAAGGTCGTCGGAAGACATTTTAAGATTCTGAATAGCCAATCTTAAACCGGAAGCATATTTAATACCTTCATCTCTAGCATATTCTTGGAAATCTTCATCTTCAACCATTTCAATTAGCGCGTCTAAGGCCTGACTAAAAGTTTCATTAGTAGCAGGGGCGTATTTATCCAAAGGAGCATTCATAAAAATTTTGTTATCTGAAGGGATACTTCTAGCATCTAACCATTTTCTAAATTCACCGGCAAAGAAATTTCTGATACTCTTTGTTCTCTTAGTAATTTCTTGTCTACGCCCACTTTCTGTTTCACTTACACCTAAAATTGCAACTTTGGTAAATGCTAAGGCGGCTTCTTCTAAAACATCTAATACAGTAGATTGGTTATTTTCTCTAAATAATTGACTATAATTTCTGAAGAATTTCATAAGGTCTTCCATATCATCGGATTCAAAACCAATTGAAGATGTTTCTGCCAATCTTCTGCTAATAGTTTGATATGCAGGGTTAGCATCAATAGTCCCAACCTTTCTTAAATTAGTGTAAAATTTACTATAAGCAAACGAAGGACTTTCTCTACCAAACATATTTTTTGGTCTTAAAGGTTCAAAGAAATACTTATTTAACAATGCACTTAATTCAGGAATTACATTTTGTCCTGCTGGTAACCTTCCTTTTTGTCCGGGGAGAGTTCCACCACGTTCTGCTCTAATCTCACTTACAGGTTTAGTATTTCTATTTCTACTTGCCTTTCTTTCAGCGGGGGTTGTAGGTGCTTCACCTGTTCTATATCTTCGACCGGATGTTACTTCTGCTTGAATAACTAAATTTCTAAAAAAGTCAGTATTAATAGAATTAACCTGTTGTGCTACTTGAGAAGCACTACCTGTTAATTCTGAATCTTCTTCAAAGGAAATAGTGGAACCTGTTTCTGTTGTATTTACTACCATTTTTAATACAAAGGTCTTTACTTCCATTTTTCCGGCAGGACCATCTGCGTTTTCAAATGTGTCCATTAAATTATTAGTTTTACCCATTAATGGAAAATAATAACTATCTCTTTCAACGACTTGTCCACTAATCTTATCCATCACTTCATTAAGTTCTTGTTCAATAATAGGACCCATGAAGGGGGTAAGTTTAGTAGTAGATAAAATATAATTAAGTTGTTTTTCAACCTGTTCCCTAACCTCATCATCAGCCAAAACAAGAGGAAGTCTTCCCTCTTTATCAGTAACATATTCTAATGCTAGTAATGGGTCTAATCCGTCTACATCTCTTAATTCCAAATCAACCTCTTTATCGTATTCCTCAACGGATGCTTGGAATTCATCAAAAGTAGGTCCTTCAGTCTGAGTTTCTCCCGTTTCCGAATCAATAAATTCTTCAGGTCCTTTCATTTTTGCATCAGGATTTAGAAGTCTTTCAATGTCCTTATCTTCATAAATAGAATTAATTAAAATTCTAGCCGAGGTAGCGGGCCTATACATTTTAACGGTTACAGTATCGGGAGCCATTACAACATAAGAAGCCAATTTAACACCGTCTAATTCTTTATAGATTTCTTCTAGTTGTGGAGGAATATCAATTTGGGTATTTTTTAAATTAACTTTCATATCTAAATAAATTCCTTTCCAATAATCATATAGATTCTTACGCCCTTGTAATGTTAAAGAAGTCTTAAAATCTAAAACATCTCCTACAACAGTTTCAATTTTAGAACTATCAACT
>Ga0222714_10001960_pt1 | contig 22553 bp, 25 predicted proteins | sample C33_3DmetaG_FD_165048 | JGI IMG/M metagenome (GOLD analysis project Ga0222714, IMG submission 165048) | Estuarine water microbial communities from San Francisco Bay, California, United States - C33_3D | ecosystem: Environmental > Aquatic > Marine > Unclassified | place: USA: California...
CACTTGTTGGTAAAATTAATTGATTCATTATTTTTAAAAGAGTTGACTTACCTGATCCATTTTTTCCCATAATGACAAAACATGAATTTTTTTTAATTTTTAAAGAAATATTCGATAAGATTTCTTTGTGATTTATTTTTAAAAAAATTTTGTTCAATTCGATCATTAGTTTTTGGCTTTCAAAAAATTAATTACAAATGAAATAACCAAAGAGATAGAAATCAATATTAGTCCTAGTATAACACCAGTCAGAATATTTCCTTTTGCAGTTTCTAAAGCGATCATAGCCGTCATATTTCTAGTAACATGATCTATGGAGCCTCCTACTATTGCAGCCGCACCATATTCACTGATAGCACGACCAAAACCTATGAGTAGAATGGTGAGATAGAAACTTGATCTGTTTTTTAATAATAATTTTATCAAATCGAATTTTGATGCCCCATAGGAAATCAACTCTTCTTTAAAAGGTGGATATTCCACCTCAACGTATTGGATAATTAATGTCATCATTATCGGCAATATGATTACAAATTGAGCTACTATCATGGCTGTAGGCGTATATAAAATTTCCATCCACCCCAAAGGGCCTGACCTACTGATCAACAAATAGACTAACAAACCAGCACATACCGGAGGTATGGAAGTTAAAGACCCTAGCACTGATACAATTATTTTTTTTAATTGGAATGAATTGATAGCAATCCAATAACCTAAAATAATGGAAGTTATAAATGCCAGTAAGGTAGAAAATAAACTCACATGCAGTGAAATGAAGATCGACTCGATTACTTGGTTATAGTTAAGCATTTAATTTACAAACCTAAATATAATTTGAATATTCAGGATTGTACATAGAAGTGGTTACTAATTGTATGTAAAGAATAACTGCTGCCCATCAATTTTGAAATTTTCAATAACCCTATTTCCATTACCATGTATTAACCATTCAATATACTGATTAGCTTTTTCATATTCAACATGAGGGAATTTTTTAGGATTAACTGCAATTAATCCATAAGGGTTAAATAAAGCCTCATCGCCTTCATAAAGAATTTGTAAATCTTTTTTATTAGCAAAAGAAATCCACGTTCCTCGATCAGTTAATACATATGCATTCATTTCGGATGCAATATTGATAGTATTTGCCATGCCACTACCTGTTTTAATATAGTTTGCATTTTCTTCGGGAGAAATATTAGATAATTTCCAAAGCAATATTTCTTTTTTATGAGTTCCTGAATTATCATCTCTTGAAATAAATTTATATTTGTCTGATGACAGGGCTTTCATCACATCTTGAATGTTATTAAGTATTGAAATACCTGCAGGATCATTTTTAGGGCCAACAATAACAAAATCGTTATACATCAGATCAAATCTTTCAACGCCATAGCCTTCTTCAACAAATTTTATTTCATCTGCTTTAGCGTGAACCATTAAGATATCGCCATCACCTTTTTTTGCATTTGAAATAGCTGTCCCTGTTCCTACAGCAACCGCTCTAACTTCGATGCCTGTTTCTTCATAAAAAGATTCAGTTAAAACATCTAAGAGCCCCGTGTTGGCTGTGCTAGTAGTAGATTGAACTATGATGTAGTCTCTGGATTGCGCACTGGTAAATAATATTAATACTAAAACTATGGCTCTAATGAATAATTTCATAACAACTTTTTTAAAATTTCAATAAGATAATCAAATTAAAAACAATATTTCTAATAAGGTTATCTAATCAATTAATATACTTAAGTTGATAATATTTAACTATAAGTTAATTAAACTTAGTAAATGAAGATTCTAAATTCTGAAAATCAATATGGCCTGTTAAGTATTACCTTTCATTGGGTAATGGCGCTAATTATTTTAGCAACATTTATTTTAGGAAAAAACTTAGAACACAACTATCAGTACTACGATGATGTTTTAAAATTTCATAATAGCTTTGGGATCCTGATTTTTATTTTAGCAATTTTTAGAATTAGTTGGAGGTGGATTAATATCAAACCCAGTGCAACAGATTCAAAAAAAATATTAATGAAAATTGCAACTCTTGTTCATATATTTTTTTATATCATATTTTTTATTTTGCCCATTACAGGATATTTATTAACAAATTTACAAGGCGATACTGTTTCATTTTTTAATTATCACCTTCCAGATATTTTAGAAAAAAATCGTGAGATAAAAAGATTATTTCGTGACGTTCATGAAACTATAGGCAATGTGTTAATTATTATTCTCATTTTACATGTCCTAGGGGCACTTTTTCATCACTATGTCTTAAAGGACAATACCTTAAAGAGAATGATATCTTTAAAAAAAATTAATTAGATCCAATCAGGAAATGGCAATCCCTTTTCTTGAAGAAAAGGTTTATTAAACATTTTTGAATTATATTTATCTGACTTATCACAAAGAATAGTGACAATAGTTTTTCCTGGTCCTATTTTTTTTCCGAGGCGAATGGCACCAGCTATATTTACACCACAACTCGTACCTAAAGTTAATCCTTCTCTTCTGATCATGTCATAGAGCAAAGGCAATGATTCATCATCGCTTATGGAAAAAGCTCCGTCTAGTTTTGCTTCCGCAAAGTTTGCAGTAATACGACTTGATCCAATTCCTTCCGTAATGGAACCACCCTCCGCTTTGAGCTCCCCGTTTTCAATATGATTAAAAAGCGCTGAACCTGTTGGGTCAGCTAAGTAGGTACAGATATCTTTATTTTTTTCTTTTAAAAAACTAGTAACGCCCCCAATAGTGCCGCCCGTTCCAGACGAGCACACAAAACCATCAATTTTGCCATTTGTTTGCTCCCATATTTCAGGACCGGTAGTTTCATAATGTCCTTTGGCATTGGCAGTATTATCAAACTGATTTGCCCAAACAACGCCATTATTATTTGTATTTTTTAGCTCATTGGCCAAACGCTCAGCTACTTTGATGTAATTACCGTCGTCTACGTACGGTTTGGCAGGCACTAAACGAAGGTCTGCGCCAATATTTATAAGTGTATCTTTTTTTTCTTGGGTTTGGTTATCATTCATGACGATTATTGTTTTGTAGCCCAATGAATTACCTAACAAGCACAATCCAATTCCTGTATTCCCTGCAGTTCCTTCGACTATTATGCCTCCTTCAGAAATTAATTTTTTTTCTTGGGCGTCTTTTAATAAAGCTAGTGCTGCACGATCTTTCACCGACCCTCCAGGATTTAAAAATTCTGCTTTTCCATAAATGTTACAGCCCGTTACTTCAGAGGGATAGCGAAGTTTGATAAGCGGTGTATTTCCAATGAGCTCTATTATATTGTTGTTCATGAATAGCCGATTTTACTGAAAGTGAAAATTTTTACAATCATTCAAAGCTTAACAATAAAAAAATGTTTTTTTCTGATGGCATTAATATACGATCGCCCCAATGTCAAAATCCAAAGATGAAACGCTTTTACTACATTTAGGCAAAGACAAACATTACAAATCCGCCAACCCATCTATAGTCAAAGCTTCCTCATTAATTTTCGATAGCATTGAGGAACTTCATACAATTGAAAAAAATTATGATGACGTTAATAAATCTAATAATCACTACGGTCGTCATGGAACGAGAACCAATATCGAACTAGAAAATATACTTAAAAATTTAGAACAATCTGATTATGTACAGCTTTGCTCCTCTGGATTGAGTGCAATCGTATTAGTATTAATGTCAATTTGTAAACAAGGCGATGAGATAATTTATTCTGATAGTTCTTATGAACCAGTCAAATCTTCTCTTAAAATGCTAAAAGAATTTGGCGTGAAGTCCTTTGCTTACAATCCCAATGACATTGATAGTATAAAAAAATTAATTACTGCTAACACAAAATTAATTTATGTAGAAAATCCCGGTAGCTATTCTTTTGAATTCCAGGATTTGAACAAAGTTTTATCCATTGCCAAAAAACATAAAATTACTTCAGCTATAGATAATACTTGGGCTACTGCCCTTTACTTCAAGCCAATCCCATTTGGTTTTGATATTTCGATTTGCTCGGCAACCAAGTATTTATCGGGGCACTCAGATTTTATGATGGGAACGGTGGCTTATAATAAAAATTTAAGAAAAAAAATATCAAAGACAGCTCGATCTCTAGGTAATCATGTTAGTGCAGAAGATGCATACCTATGCTTTCGCGGGCTGAGAACATTATCTATTCGTCTACAACGTCATCATGAAAATGCTTTAAAAGTATCTAAATTTCTTTTGAAACATAAAAAAGTTTTATCAGTTTTGTACCCTCATAGCTCTGTATCTAAAACATATAAAAATTGGAAAAAAAATTACACTGGCGCGAGTGGCTTAATGGGCGTTGTCCTAAAAAATACTACCTCTACTAAAATTAAAAAAGCTATTAATCAAAGTAAACTTTTTAATATTGGATATAGCTGGGGAGGTTTTGAGAGCATGGCCCTACCTGGGCATTTAGGCGATAGAGAATTTAAAAGTGAATATTCCGATAATAATCTCATACGCCTTCATATTGGCCTTGAGCATATCGCTGATATTTTAGAAGATTTAAAAAAAATATTAGCTGTTCTTTAATTTTCCAAAAGCAAAATTTAAGTCATTAATCAAATCAGCTGTCTCTTCTATGCCTATAGAGATGCGAATAAGATTATCGTAAATGCCTATTTCATTTCTGAGATCCTTAGGTATTTTCAAGTGTGTTGTAGTTGCTGGGTGTATAGCCATACTTTTGGTATCTCCAAAATTATTAGAAAGCTTAATAAGTTTAAGATTATTTAAAAACTTAAAGGCAGTTTTTTTTGTTCCTTTAATACAAAAACTTAATACAGTGCCTCCATTTTTCATTTGTTTTTTTGCCAGAGGGTAATCAGGGTGGCTTTTTAGGAATGGAAAGTTAACACTTTTGACCTTTTTATTTTTCTGAAGAAAGTTCGCAATTTTTAATGCATTACTAGTCGCTTTATCTACTCTTAGAGGCAGTGTTTCTAAACCTTTAATTAATACCCAACTATTAAATGGGCTAATCGAAAGTCCTGCATTTTGAACAAAGGGCTCTAGTTTTTCTTTTCTATTTTTTTTGGAGGAATTAACAATACCACCAATGACTCTTCCCTGGCCATCAATATGTTTAGTTCCGGAGTAAACAGCATAGTCAATTCCGTACTTGGCAAGGGGCAGTGTATAGGGTCCGGGTAAAATATTATCAGCTATTGTAATAATTTTATTTTTTTTAGCTAAAATGGAAATATCTTTTAAATTAATTACTTCTAGGGTGGGATTAGAAACTGTTTCGAAAAAAAATACTTTTGTATTTTTTTTAATTGATGTACGCCAAGCATTTAAATCTGTTCCATCAATAAGAGAATATTCGATACCGTATTTCGGCAATAAATTTGTTAAAGTAAAGTAACAAGAACCGAATAACGATCTTGATGCAACAACATGATCTCCTGCCTCTAAACTTACCATTAAAGCAGCAAAGACTGCAGCCATACCGCTCGAAACAACAAGAGAGCTTTGAAAGCCATCCAATAATGCAAATCTTTGCTCCAAAGATGTTGTTGTAGGATTTGACAACCTTGTGTATTGGTACCCCTCGCGAGTTTTAAGAAAGATTTGTTCAGCGTGTTCTGCTTTTTTATAAACAAAGCCCGAGGTCAAAGAAATTTCTTGAGATGTTTCGAGAAAATTACTTCTCGTATCAGGAAGATGAATTAAATTAGAAAGTGAGGAGTTGATATATTTTTTCACCTGTTCTTTTTAAAGAACTATGTTCTATATGTCAAATTTAATTCTAAAAGCCCAACCTACATAAAAACCGATAAAACAAAACAATAAAAATACCCACCCCGATAATGAGGCAGTCATAATTCCAGATAATAAATTCCCTATAGTACAACCCAAGGCAATCATTGCACCAAATCCCATAAAAAGTCCTCCAATAAATGTTCTGGCGAGTTCATTTTTGTTGGGCACTTTTATAGCAAAGTCATTTGAAAAAACTGCAGCTGCGAACGAACCCATGACCACCCCTGAAATCAACAAGCCATTATTAGACCAGAAAAGATTAGTCACTACAGAAATACAGCCTTGAAGTGTATCTAGGCCATTAAGCCTACTAGGCATCATTTCAAAGTAGCCAGCAATTAATTTAGATACTCTCCCCAATTCGGCAGTAACTCCAAGAGGGGTAATGCGCAAAAAAGCAATCATGCCGATTAATCCAACTAAAATTCCTCCAATGTAGGTAGGCCATCTATTTTCCCACCAATGATGAGAGATTAATTTATTTTGAGGACGATGAAAAAAAAATAAGAAAATAGATATCAAAACTAAAAGTAAGAGTTGAAGGAATATTGAACCTCCATAACCTAAGTAATGAGGGAACCAAATAATTGGAGAATTTGAAATAAAATTAATATAAAAAAAATTCCAACATTGATAAGCAATAATAAAACCTATTAATACTCCTACTAAAGATAGCACTGCACTTAAAAGACCTTCTCCTAATCTATACAACTGTGCGCTAATACACGAACCTGCGATAGACATACCAAAACCAAAACTTAATGAACCAAGTATTAGGACAAGACTCACGGGAGAAATGTGTGCATTAGGCGGTAGGTAGGGCTTGACGGGTTCAATTAAGAAAGCACCAAAAACAAAATGATACCCAATTGTTCCAATAACCAACGAGAGAAGAATTCCTAATAAACCTGAGGCGTCCTTTTTTTCTATAAAATCTCTACTCAAACAATAAAAACAAAACCTACTTCTTTGAAGAACGACTCCCAACATTAATCCGATCCAGAGAGAAAGATAAAAAAGCCCAGATTCACTTGTTAATTCAGCTTTTATCCATAAAGAAATAATAATAACGATAATTATTCCCAAAAAATTTTTTAAAGGAGGTATTTGTATTTTGTGGTGCATAAATAAATATAGCGGCAAATATTTTTTGCCGCTATTTATAAAAATTAATTTTTATGTGTTGCCCCAAACAGTTCCCGTTAAATTTATAATTGGATTACCAACAGAGTTTCCATATTCTGTCCAAGATCCATCATAATTTCTAACATCATAACCGAGTATTTTTTTGAGAACAAACCAAGTATGGCTTGAGCGCTCACCTATTCTGCAATACGTAATAATTGGCTTGGAGCCATCTATTCCAACAGAGGCATATAATTCTTTCAACTCACTTACAGATTTGATAGTGCCGTCTTCATTCACTGCCTTGCCCCAAGGAACATTAATTGCGCCTGGTATATGCCCAGCTCTAACTGATAATTCTTGAACACCCTCTGGAGCAAAAATTTTCCCTTCATACTCTGCTGGAGATCTAATATCAACTAAAGCGATATCACTTTCGTTGTTAGCTACTTTAACTACATCTGCTAATCTAGCTCTTAATGATAAATTAGGATCTTGAATAATAATATTTCCAGCACTAACGGCAGTTGCAAGCGGAGTTAAAGGTTTATTTTCGTTTTGCCATTTTGTTTTACCACCATTTAAAAGCTTTACATTGTCTACACCGTAAATATCAAAAATCCACGAAGCCCAAGCTGCAAACCAGTTATTTTTATCACCATATAAAATAATGGTGTCCCCTTGATTAATCCCAGATTTAATTAAAAGATTTTGAAAATTTTCTTTGCTTACGATATCTCTTGAAACTGTATCAACAAGATCAGTATGCCATTTAAAATTAACTGCCCCTTGGATATGTCCTCTTTCATAATCCCCCGCACTTACACTAACTTCAATTAAACGTACATTTGGATTATTTAAATTTTTTTCGACCCAGTCTGATTCAACTAAAAAATCAGAATTAGCAAATGAAAAACTAGACCATAATAAAGATGCAAAAATATATATAGTTTTGTTCATAGTATATTCCTTTCGAGATCTTTTTAGAATATTTTTCCATAATTTCAAATATTTTAGAAAAATATATTGATATTTATTATTTTCTATATATATATTAGTAATATAATACTATTAATATGAATAATTTAAAAATAGATTCTAAAGATATTGAAATTCTTAGACATTTACAATTAAACTCAGATATTTCATTAAAAGATCTATCGAAAAAAGTAGGTTTAAGCACCACTCCCTGCTGGCTTAGAATCAAAAAACTTCAAGAAAATAAAATACTTAGAAACCGTCCCTACATTATTGACAGATACCTTCTTAATTTAAAAGTCACTGCCTTCGTGTTCATTAAAACTAAAAATCATAATATAGATTGGTCTAATAAATTGGTAGAAGTTGTTTCAAAATTTCCTGAGATTGTATCGTTTTATCGAATGAGCGGTGAAATTGATTATCTATTAAAAGTGATTGTCAAAGATTTAGATGATTTTGATTTGTTTTATAAAAAATTAATATCAGAGGTTGAGCTGGATAATGTTACCTCTAGCTTCTCACTTGAAGAAATCAAAAACACCACAGAATTACCTATTAAATTAAATTAAAAATTATTACACAGCTCATAAATAAGAGCATCAAATAGAAAAATTTTTTAAACAAACTTTCTGAAATAAATCTTCTAATATACTGACCAATAAATACTCCTATAAAAATAGGAATTAGTATAACTAAGGAGTTCATAAATATTTGGTAATTAATAAGATTAAAATTAGAAAAACTTACAAACTGTGCTACTGGATATAAGAAAAAAGCAATCCCTAATAATTGGATAGTCTGATTTTTATTAAAATTGAATGATTGCAATAAAAACACAAGTGGCATTGTGTAGATACTGGTTAAACCAATCACAATTCCATTCATTGCCCCTAGCATTGATTGAGTATAAGGAGAGGAAGCTGTTTTCAATTTATAAGTAATATTAAAAAGTGATAAAGATGAATTTAGTATTAATACAACCGCTACAGATATAAGCACTACCTCCGACTGAAAAACTTTTAATAAATAAACCCCAGGATAAACAAACAAAGTAGAAAATATTAAAAAAAATTTAGTTTGTTTAATAAGCGATAAAAAAAATCCCCCTTGTGTTAGTTGATAAATATTGATTAATAATGTTGGCAAAAGCACTAAACCAATCACTTCTTTTACATCAATAATAAAAGAGAGGAGTGAAATGGAAACAGTTGGAAGCCCAAAACCAATACTCCCTTTTACAATTCCTGCCGTTAGGTAAGCAAAGAATATATAAGCTAAAATTATTAAGGGATATTGATCAATGATCATATGTTGATATTTCTACATTAAAAATACGATTAATCTTTAATTTTTTAAAAACCATTTCCAAATATTTTAATTTTTGTTTAATATGGCTTTCCCCTAGCCGCTAGGTTGAGACTTAGTCTGAGGAGGAAAGTGGCAAGGGGCTGATAAACAAAACTCTAAACTTCGCCGTTCATCAAATTTCTTAGATAATCAATTTTCATATCTAGTGTAACATCATTTGGGGTAAGGAGTTTCATTTCATCATAAACTTTTTGTGCCTGAGTGTACATTTTATATTCAATCAAAATTCTAGCCATACCATCTAATGCTCCAAAATGCCTAGGCTCTAATGCAAGTGTTGCCTGAATATCCTGCATGGAGTTTTCATATTCTCCCATAAAAAAAAAGAATGTAGCTCTTTTATTGTAAGCCTCAGAATATTGGGGATTTTTTTCAATCACGTAATCCAATGCTTTTATTGCTTGAGGATAATTTTTACCTTGAAAAAAATATTGCATCGAGTCCATGATGGTTTGAATTTCTTCATCATCAACAGTCATCCATTCTGTCCATATTTGATCAACTATATTATTTTGTGCTGTCAGATCTTTTGCTTCATATAATTCATCAAATAACTGTTCTAGTTTAGGGCTGTTTTGGTCAGCCTGTCCTACAAAGGAAAATAGGCTTAAATACAAGCTAATTAAAAAAATTCTCATCTGATTACCAATATTAAACATATAAAAAATTAATGATAAAAAAAATCTTAATTATTTTTACGTTGATTTCTTTACATAGTTTACTGTATGCAGAGGATAGTTATCAACAGGACTACTTACAGACAAAGACAATAATTGATAGCCAATTAAAAGCATTTTTAAATCAAGATGCAGAACTAGCTTACTCCTACGCCGCCCCCATCATTCAATTAAAATTTAAAAATTCTCAAGAATTTATGGCCATGGTTAAAAACTACTACGAGCCAGTTTTCAACCCCAAACAGTATTTCTTCATTGATTTTAAATATGTAAACGGGGCTATTTTGCACAATTTACAGATTATTTCTCAAGAAAATAAATCTTATTTGGCAACCTACTCCCTTATTAAAGAAGACAACAATTGGAAAATATCTAGTTGTGCACTGTACCCTTTTAAAAAGGAATCAATTTAATTTTTTTAATTTCGAATAAACCAAATAACCCGAAATTATTATTAAGATAGCGCCGAATATTTCTACATAAGATGGATAGTGATTAAAGATTGTAATACTAATAACTATACCAAAAATAATTTGAGAATAGTGAGTGATACTAAAAAAGGATGCTTCTATTCTTCGAAGTGAATAAACCAAAATCATCATGGCAACACCATCTAATAAACCTGAGCTGACCATGATTAAAAAATCAAGCAATTTAATATTATTAAAATGATTAATAGACATAAAAAAGAAAACGGCTCCTGCAAAAATCATGCTATAAAAAGTTAAGGCAACTGATCTTTCTGTCTTGCCATAAATTCGAACAGAAAAGTCTAGACAAGCCAAACTGCAAACACCGATAATAATAAAAAGCACGCCTAATGGATCAAACCCCTCACTCAAACTAAAACCAGAAACTAAAAATACAGCAATCATTGCTATGATTAATGAAAGTATTTTAGATAAATAGACTGCTTCTTTTAGGATGACGATACCCATAACCGACAATAAAACAGGTGCCGAAAGAAGTATGGGATAGGCAATAGAAAGCGGTAATAAAATTATTCCCTTAACAATAAAATAATAAGTCATCGTCATTAATATTCCGCGAATGAGATGTAACTTATAATTTTTAGTTTTAATTTCGGTAAAGCTTCTTCTAAAAAGTAAATAAAAGATTATTGGAATAATTGCTGAAAAACTGGCGATACAAAAAATGACTGTCTCTTTGTATGTGCTGCCTAAAATTTTGATAAGCGTATCGGCAATCGTAAAAAGAAAATAAGAAAAAGTACCTAAAATATAAATGTAATGTTTTTTACCTTCTAGGAGAGACATGAAACCTATTTCTATATCGAATAACCATAAATAGAACTAAGAATTTTAGGCAAAATGGAATAAAAAAATAAAATATTTTAATAGGCGCAATATTGAAAAACACTGATATTTCATGATTTTGTAATAGGCCATAGCCAGTTAAAGCTATACCTGCCGCTATTCCAATAGCTGCTTTTCTAATAATAGAAAAAAGGGCTGTAAAGGTCTGAGATAATCGATTGTCACTATTATCATCTAAAATATCAGCCAATTCAATTTGCGGAATGATTAAGTCAACACCCACACCAATTCCTGTAATTAAAACTACTATTAAATACAACTTCCAAGAGCTAGCTTCTGTAACACCTACCATGGCAAAACCAACTAATGTTATCATTGTGCCAACCTGTAAAAGATAAATATTGGAATAGGATTTTCCAAAATAAAACCATAAGGGAGTAAAAATTAAAGTAATTAAAAAATATAATATTAATAGATAGCCCGCATACTCGGGTATATTTAAAAAATCAGTAACAAATATTATAAAGAGATTAGCTGTAAAATTATTAGCTAATAAATTAAAGAATGTAATAAAAGCTAAAGGGATAATTCTTTTATTTAATTTTATTTTATTGATAATTTCATTAATGGAAAAAAGCGTTGAAGAATAATTTTTTTCTTCTTCATAAAATAAAAAAAATAATAAATATCCTATAATAGAAAAAGAAATTAATAAAATACCGGTATAATAAATAACGATTGAATTTAATAAATCTACTGAGAAGAGTTCAGAGATTGCTGTAGGCATAATCAATGCCACTAATACGCCCACTACTGTAAAAATTTCTTTGATTGTGGTTATTCGAAATCTTGCGTTGAGTTTATTTTTTAAATCTATGATAATCGAGTCATAGGGAATGATGATTATGGAATAACTAACTAAAGCTAAATTATAGTAAAGAAAGAATAAAAATTTACTTGTGGGTTGTAGAATATATAAACCGTGAAGCGAAATAATAAAAATAATTATTCCAAATAAGATTTGGTTTTTTTTTGATTTACCTTGAATTAATCTTCTTTCTGTAATGTAACCAATCAAGACGTCGGTACCGATATCAATTATTCTAGAAATTAAAATAATCGCCCCCAGTGAACTTAAGACAAATTCCAAGCTTAAATTGTAGAAACTGGGCAATAGTACAAATAAAAGTAAAAAACTACCTGCAAGGTAAAATGACTGAAAACTATAGGAAAATAAGGATTTTGGTGACATTGGGCAAAAGAACGACAATACCGCTGCTTTGACTAAAATTAAATAAATATTACTGTTTAGTTAGCATTCATGCGGGGGCTGATTCGGTATCTCACTTTCCTCCTCTATATGTCGAGTCAGCCATTCCACTACCCTCTATATCTAGTAGTTTAGCCTTCATCTTCAAGCCCCATGCATAACCGCCCAAAGACCCATCTTTGCTAATAACACGGTGGCAAGGCACCACTATAGCAATAGGATTTTTTCCTATAGCCGATGCTACTGCTCTTACCGCTTTAGGCTTATTCGTTTTTAAAGCTAGATCAGAATAAGAAATAGTTTTTCCGTAAGCAATTTTAGTTAAATGTCTCCAAACTTCTTTTTGTAAAACAGTGCCTTCTAAAATAGAAATTTTAATTTTTTTTAATTTTGATTTTTTCTTAAAATATAAATCTAGTTCCTTGGCAATTGATTTGTTTACTAAACCTTTTTGAGGTTGATATTTATTTTTTAGTTTTTTTACGCGGCTATCCGAAGATTGTAAGCAAAAGTGTAAACCTTTTAGACTATCTAAAACAAAGAATTTTCCCAGTTCACACAGGAAAATATCATAGTGATAATTCACTAGTTAAACATTTTTTTTACTTTATCAAAAAAGCCCTCTGTCATGGTTGAGTTTTTTTTTGTTAAAGTTTCAGTAAATTTATTCAGTAATTTTTCTTGCTCCGCTGACAGGTTAACTGGAGTCTCAGCGTGAACCCGCACAATCATATCCCCTCTTCTATCTGTACGTAAAATACTCATCCCTTTGCCTTTAATGCGAAGTTTATGTCCTGACTGCATTCCTTTAGGAATAGTCACATTGACCATTTTTTTTTCAATCGTCGGGACCTCAATGGTTCCGCCCAATGCGGCGGTAGTAAAAGGAATTGCTACATCACAAATAATATTATCTTTTTCTCTTTGGAAGAGTTTGTGATTATGGACATTAATGAAAACATAGAGATCGCCATATGGCCCTCCTCTTTCTCCGGCCTCGCCTTCGCCGCCCATACGAATTCGATTGCCCGACTCCACACCCGCAGGTATTTTGATTTGTAACTTTTTACTTTGTTTTATACGGCCCGTATTCCCGCACTTGGTGCATCGGCCTTTCATTTCTTGACCTGTGCCGCCACATCTTCCACACGTTCTTTCCATGGAAAAAAAACCACTTTGAGTTCGAACTTTTCCGTATCCGTCACATGTCGAGCAGCTTTTGTAGCTATGCTGTTCAGGGCAGTTGACCATCTTTGGAATGTCAACGTTTAAGGTTTTCCCCTTAAAGGCTTCTTCTAGATCTATTGCAACATCGTATCGTAAATCATCGCCCCTACTTTCTCTGGGGCCGCCATCACCAAAAGCACCAAAAATATCTTCAAAAATATCCGAGAACCCTCCAAATCCTTGTTGACCAAAGCCCCCCGGACCTCCGCCTCCTTGTTCAAAGGCAGCATGGCCGAATTGATCATACGTTTGTCTTTTTTTGGGATCTTTTAAGATTTCATAAGCTTGAGAGACTTCTTTAAATTTTTGTTCGGCACTGGCATCCCCCTGGTTTCGATCAGGGTGATACTTCATCGCTAATTTACGATAAGCACTTTTGATTTCTGACTCACTGGCGCCTTTTGCAACGCCAAGTGTGTCATAAAAATCATTCGCCATTTTAGTTTAATACAGGCTAAGTTTATTGTCCGCTAGCTTTTTTATCGTCGTCTACTTCTTCATAGTCGGCATCAATCACATCATCTTCTTTGGATTGTGCACCGCTATCCGCCTGAGGTTGCTCTGTACCCCCTGCTGCTCCTGGAGCTTGCTGGTCTTTGTACATCGCCTCTCCCATCTTCATAGAGGACTGAGTTAGATCTTGGGTTTTTTGTTTAATGGTCTCTATATCACCCTTCTCTAAAGCTTCTTTTAAATCTTTTAAATCACTTTCAATTTTAGATTTATCATCCGCATTAATTTTATCGCCATGTTCTTTTAAGTTTTTTTCTACTTGGAACACAAGACTATCTGCTTGGTTTTTAGCGTCTACGCCTTCGCGTTTTTTCTTATCTTCTTCCGCGTTGGCTTCAGCATCTTTTACCATTTTTTCAATTTCTTCATCAGACAAACCACCCGATGCTTGAATTTTAATTTGTTGCTCTTTACCGGTAGATTTATCTTTAGCAGATACATTGACGATGCCGTTTGCATCAATATCAAATGTTACTTCAATTTGCGGTGTACCTCTCGGTGCCGGTGGGATACCCACTAAATCAAATTGTCCGAGCATTTTATTATCGGCAGCCATTTCTCTTTCCCCTTGGAAAACTCGAATAGTCACTGCATTTTGGTTATCATCTGCTGTTGAGAATACTTGGCTTTTCTTAGTTGGAACAGTTGTATTTCTTTCTATTAACTTGGTGAATACGCCACCAAGGGTTTCGATACCTAATGATAAAGGAGTAACGTCTAATAAAAGAACGTCTTTTACATCCCCTTGAAGGACGCCCGCTTGAATTGCGGCTCCCATCGCCACAACCTCGTCAGGATTCACGCCTTTGCTTGGGTCTTTGCCAAAAAAGTTTTTTACAATTTCAGTCACTTTTGGCATTCTAGTCATACCTCCAACTAAAATTACCTCATTGATTTCTGAAGCAGAAAGGCCAGCATCTTTTAAAGCTTTTTTACAAGGCTCAATGGTTTTTTGGAGTAGATCATCAACTAACTCTTCTAGCTTTGCTCTAGTTAATTTCACGTTTAAATGTTTAGGGCCAGTTTGATCAGCTGTAATGAAAGGAAGATTGACATCTGTTTGAGTAGCACTAGAGAGTTCAATTTTTGCTTTTTCCGCAGCTTCTTTTAAACGTTGCAGAGCAAGTTTATCTTTTTTTAAATCAATCCCTTGATCTTTTTTAAATTCATCAGCAAGGAAGTCTATTATTCTTTGATCAAAATCCTCACCACCTAAATGTGTATCGCCATTAGTAGATTTGACTTCGAAAACACCATCGCCTACTTCTAAAATAGAAACATCAAATGTTCCACCGCCTAAGTCATACACTACAACTGTGCCTGATTGTTTTTTGTCTAAACCATACGCTAAAGACGCTGCTGTAGGTTCATTGATAATTCTTAAAACCTCGAGACCTGCGATTTTACCAGCATCTTTGGTCGCTTGTCTTTGCGCATCATTAAAATATGCAGGAACAGTAATCACCGCTTGAGTGATAGTTTCCCCTGTATAAGCTTCGGCTGTCTCTTTCATTTTTTGTAAAATAAACGCTGAAACTTGACTTGGACTATATTTTTCACCTCTTGCTTCTACCCATGCATCCCCGTTATTACCTTTAATAATTTTAAAAGGAGAGAGAGAAACATCTTTTTGAACAATTTGATCATCAAAACTACGTCCTATGAATCTTTTTACTGCGTATAAAGTATTTTCTGGGTTTGTGACTGCTTGTCTTTTTGCAGATTGACCAATTAATTTTTCACTTTCTGTAAACGCCACTACGGAGGGGGTAGTTCTTGCGCCTTCCGAATTTTCAATTACCTTTGGACTTTTACCATCCATAATAGCCACACATGAGTTGGTGGTTCCTAAATCTATACCAATTACTTTTGCCATTTTTTTTCCTTAAATTTTTTAAATCTTTATAAACTATTAGATATATGGGTTTGTCTTATATTTATTCAACCCCTTGGGTTAAATCTATTGATTTTAGGTGCTTTTATGACTCCTTTTTATCTGAGTTGTTCTCTTCTTGTGATTGTGGTTTTTTAGAAACCCCTACCATTGCAGGTCTTAATAATCTTTCGTGCAAGGTATACCCTGGTATCAATTCTTGGACAATGGTTCCTGGTTCACAGTCTGACTTTTCTATCTCCATCATTGCCTGATGAAAATTGTGATCATATTTTTGATTTAGACTCTCAATTTTCTTAATACCAATTTTTTCAAATGTGGTAGCCGTAGCTTGGGCAATTAAATCTAACCCCTCAACAACGGATTTAATTCCTTCATTTTTTCTAGCATCGTCTGGTATGCTTGACTGTGCTCTTTCAATGTTATCTTTAATGGTGATTATTTCTTTAGCAAAATTAGCTATGCCGTATTTAAGAGCATCTGCTTGATCTTTTTCAGCTCGTCGTCTAAAGTTTTCTAATTCTGCTGCTGCTCTTAGTCGTTGATCTCTTAAATTTTCGATTTCAATGTTTAATTTTTTAATAATTTCTTCCGGCGTCTCTTCAGTTTGATCTTTTTCACTCTCTTCTAGGTCATGTTTTTCTTCTTGGCTTTCATTCGTTTCCAGATTTTCCTCATGCTCTGTAATTTCTTCTGGGTTTTTATTTTTTTGATCTTCGTTCATTTTTGCTCCTCTTATTATTTTTTAGATATGATTTCTGAAATGTAGCTTACGATTGGCACAATGCGCTGATAATCAATACGCTTAGGGCCTATCACACCGATAGCCCCCGTTAATCCACTTTCAGTTTTATAATTGGAAAAAATCATTGATAGGTTTGTATTTCTAAATAAATTTGTATTGCTACCAATGAATATTTGTACTCCTTTTGACTTTTTCAAGGCCTTAATCATTTTTGATGCCATTTTCCCAGTTTCTATATCGCTTAATAATTCATTCAAACTATCTAGATCTGCACCTAAATCATTTTTTATTAAATCGGGCAGCCCTCGGACAAAAAATTTTTCTGATTTTTCTGATTTTTCAATCCTAACACCCTTTTCTAAAAGCAATTTAGTGGTCTGAGATATTTCTCGATCAGTCGATTTTATAAAATCACCAATACTTTTATCGATTTCTGATGGGGTTTTAGACGATGTAAATCTATCTAAAAATAAACTTATTGTATTAAGATCTCTGGTTTCAATATTGGTATCCGTTTCAATTAATCGATTAGAGGTAGACCCATCTTCATGTTCAATAATAAAAATTACTCTAAAATTATCAATTTTATGAAATTGAATTTTTTTTATCTTAAAAATTTTTTCATTATTAATGACAAGACTAGTCTGTTTGGAGAGACCATTTAAAATATTAGTTATACTTTCATAGTCTTTTAAATCCTGTGAATTGTTTGAAGTCCTATCAATGATTTCTTTTTCTTTGTTGCCTATCGAACCAGGTTCTAATAAGGCCTGTGTATAAAACTGTAATCCAAAATCTGAAGGGACACTGCCTGCAGAAAAATGATCACGCTTTATTAATCCATAAAAATTTATTTCATTTAAAATATTTCTAATAGTAGCAGGGGATAATTGATTGTTAATTTTAGAGCTTATAGACTTAGAGCCTAATGGCTCTCCCGTGACAAGATAATTTTCAACCAATAGTTTAAAAATTGATTTCGCACGGTCTCCGATGTCCATTATTTTTTTGTTCATAATTACTTATTAATTCTATACTTTACTAAAGTATAAAATATGTCTGGATATTCAAGAAGTCAGCGAGAACTTAATCAAATAAGATCATTAGAGATTATTACTCATATACAACCCAACAACCCGTCATCATGCCTAGTGAAGCTTGGGAATACCCATGTTCTTTGCTCTGCTATCATGGAAGACAAAGTGCCGGGGTTTTTAAGAAACTCTGGTAAAGGCTGGTTAACAGCAGAATACGGGATGCTTCCCTCTTCTACTTCCGAGAGGATGGACAGAGAGGCCGCAAAAGGAAAACAGTCTGGCAGAACTCAAGAAATACAAAGGCTAATAGGCAGAAGTTTACGATGTGCTGTCAATTTAGATATACTCGGTGAGAGAACTATTAAAATTGATTGTGATGTTATTAGCGCCGATGGAGGGACAAGAACCGCTTCTATTATCGGGGGTTATGTAAGTTTAGCAAGATCTATCAAAAACTATCAAGATAAATTTAATATCCATAAAGCAATCCTAGTAAATCAAGTAGCCGCAATATCAGTGGGGGTTGTTAAAGGAACGCCTTGTATTGATTTAGATTATATTGAAGACTCGGGTGCAGAAGTTGATTGCAACATTGTCATGGCTGGAGATGGTCAATTTATAGAATTTCAATCAACTGGTGAAGAGGCTAAGTTTAGTAAACAAACTATTTTAGATTTCATTTCCTTAGTGGAAAATTCTATGCCTGCAATTTTTGCAATACAAAAAGAAGCTATTGCAAAATAATATTCTCTTAGGTACGGGCAACCAAGGAAAAATAAAAGAATTTTATTATTATATTAACCACTTTCAATTATTTCAAAACTATACCATCTTAAGTTTAAAAGATTTTGAGCTTTCAGTTGAGCCTAATGAAAATGGGAATACTTTTAATGAAAACTCAAAAATCAAATCCCTATTCTATTTTCAGAACTTGAATATAAAGACATTAAGTGATGACAGTGGATTTATTGTAAATAACTTTAATAATTTTCCAGGTATTAAAACGGCGCGCAGTGCTAAAGAGATGGGCGGGGAACAAAAAGTAATTGATTATATATTTACTCAAATAAATAAAAAAGAAATTGGGGCTATATTTTATTGCGCCTTATCATTGGTAGGCAAAGATTTAACTTTAACTGTTTTAGGGCAGGCTAAGGGTACAATTATACAAAATCCAAAAGGTCAAAATGGTTTTGGCTATGACCCCTATTTTATTCCAGAATTTAAAAGTAAAACATTTGCTGAAATGAGCGTCGATGAAAAAATGATGTGTTCTCACCGATATGATGCATTTAAAAACTTATCTAATCAAAAACTATAGGATACAAAACCATTTGGTTTTCTATAATTAAATTTCCCATGTCACGACTGGTGACGTAATCAGGAATAAAATTATTTTTTAATATTTGATCGGCAATAGATAGGGACAGATCTACTGAAGTCTTAAATAAGTATTCTCGATGGGGCTCTGCCATTTGGGTTAAATCAACTTCTAAGATATTCGATCGATTTATTGGCTGATAATAATTTTCTGTATTGGTTCTTTGTTCTAAAAAATTATCAATTAAATATATATTTTCTAGTGGGTAGGTTTTTTTATCTGTAGCAAGATAGCCAATTAAATCCTTAAAAGAAAAAGTATCATCAATAATAACAATTTTTTCAAAGTTTTCTAAATTGCCCATCATTTCTACTGATAGTTCTATATTTGTGGCACTGTCGCCGTACGACATAAACTTTGTAAAAATTAAAGGATATGTTTGCTTAAAATATTGACTAACTTTTAACCCATAGTCATTTTGCTTATAAAGCACGCCCACAGATCTTAAATTTTCTAGATAAGGACCTAATTTTAAAATGTGCAAGTAAGGACTGTTAGGGATAAAAATTATTTCATTGGAGGCGAATTTATCTAATTGCGAGTAGTCGTTAGATAAAGAAAGAATAAAAGTGTTCTCCCCTAAGCGATCCCCTAATTGATTTAAATCTTTAGAATTAACTGGGCCAATTATTAATGTGTTATTAATAGTTTCTGTAATTTCATTAAAATCGTAAATAAAATCTGCTTCGGTAATATGACTATAGTTTTGTATTTCGTTGACAAAAACCTCATAAAATAGTGATCGTAAGATTTGATCATCAGATAGAAAAACTAGAACTTTATCGATTGACTCAAAATTAATTATTTTATCTTGTGGTTTTTCTTGTTGAAAACCTTTTTCAGTTTTTTCTTGAACTTTTACCTGATCTGTTTCTTTTTTAATAATTTGGATGTTGGTGGGGGCACAATTAAAAAGAGATATCAATATCAACGATAAAATTATATTTTTGAGGATAGTCATGGTCTCTGCTGGTTTATATTTAGTATCTACGCCCATTGGAAATTTAAATGATATCACAATTAGGGCAATTGATATTTTAAAAAATTCCGACGTAATTCTTTGCGAAAATACCCTAAATAGCAAAAAACTTTTAAAAAAATATATGATTTTAACAAAACTAGAAAAATATACTGATCATGATTTTGATAAGAAAAAAAATTATATTTTAGATTTAATTAAAGCAGGTCAAAAAATCTCCTTAATCTCTGACTCTGGTTCGCCGCTAATCTCAGACCCTGGTTCTCAATTAATTAATTATTTAATTAAACATTCAATTAAAATCTATCCCATACCTGGGGCATCGGCCCTTATTCCCGCTATTCAATTAAGTGGCTTTCTAAATAATAAAAAATACTTATTTGTTGGATTTATGCCAAAGAAAATAGAACAAAAAATAAAATTAATTGAAAATCACTTAAGTCATAATTTAGTTATTTATTCGACTAAACAGCAATTAAAAAAAGACATACAGGCGATTGTGCAGCTTTCAAATAGATTTCAAATAGTCCTTTTAAAGGAAATTACTAAAATGTTTGAGGAAAGAATTGAGATTAACCAAGATACCATAAGTGAATTTGATTTTACCTCAATAAAGGGCGAATTAGTAATCGTTGTCGATGCAGAGTCTAAAGAAGTTGAGTCAAAAAATATTGATCAAAAAGAAATACTAAAATTAACTCAAAAAATAGGAATTAAAAAAGCTTATCAAGAACTAAAAAGTAAGTATAAAGTATCTAGAAATGAATTTTACAAAATTGCTTTGGATATAAAAAATGAATAAGTTTTTGTCAATGCTGTTAGCTTTTTTTATGTTAATGGGTTGTTCTCCAACAACGGTGTTTACTTCGGGAGCCAAAACAGCCGTTAAAACAAACCAGGATGATAAAACTCTAGGAGAAAGCTGGGATGATGCGACGATCAAACTTGGCATTAAAGAAAAATATTTTTCATTCGATGCCACTTTATTTACAAAGATTGATGTAGAAGTAGAGCTAGGTAGAGTTCTTTTGACTGGTGTTGTTCCTTATGGTGATATGCGAATGGAAGCTGTTAGATTAGCTTGGAAACAAGAAGGTGTTGTGGAGGTACTGAATGAAATATCAGTAGATACAGGATACGGACTCGATGATATCGGAAAAGATAAACTAATCGCTACTCAACTTGTTACAAAAATTTTTGCTGATAAATACATTAAGAAATTTAAGTATAACATAGAAGTTCAAAAACAAATTGTTTACTTGTTTGGAGTTTCAAACGATCAAACTGAAATTGACCGAGTGATAGATCATGCGAAGTCAATAAAAGGTGTTGTTGATATAATTAATTATATCGAACCCAGATAATTAATTATTAGAAAGTAAGTGAAGATGGAAGTGAAAAACTTCTTGCCCGCCCTCTTTGCCTTTGTGAGTTTTAATTTGAAAACCTTTATCTTTTAATTTTAAAATAACTAATACCTCATCTACGGATTTCCAAAATGAAGAAATATCAAGCGCTGAAGCCTTTTGAAGGAAGTCAGATAAATCAAGATACTCTCCCTTTGGGATAATCAAAATATGTGTCTTGGCTTGAGGGTTTATGTCTTTAAAAGCCAAGATAAATTCATTTTCAAAAACAGACTCACAGGGAATTTCTTTTTTTAAAATTTTTGCAAATATATTTTCTTTATCGTAGGTCATACTCGTACAGGAACTCCTTTTCTTTTTAGATATTGTTTGACTTGTTGAATATTGTACTTACCAGAGTGGAAAACGCTAGCCGCTAGTAGACCAGTTGCTTTTGTTTTGTGACCTAAATAAAAATGGCTTAAGTGCCCTACTCCTCCACTTGCAATGACAGGTATTGAAACATTACTTGTAACAGTTGTGAGCATTTCATGATCAAACCCTTTTTGAACCCCATCCGTATCCATTGAGGTAAGAAGAATTTCTCCCGCACCCAAAGCTTGTACTTTTTTGGACCAATTTAGTAAGTTTTTATTGGTAAATTCTCTACCGCCCTTGATAACAACTACCATTGAATTGGAACGTCTTTTAGCATCAATCGCTACAACAATGCACTGAGAGCCATGTTTTTGAGAGGCGCTCTTAACTAAATAAGGGTTTTTCACAGCAGCAGAATTAATAGAGACTTTATCTGCGCCGGCGTTTAATAAATTTGTTATATCCATTATATCGGATACGCCCCCTCCAACCGTAAGAGGTATGCTAATGACCTTGCTAACAGACTCGACTGTTTTTA
>Ga0222714_10001961_pt1 | contig 22552 bp, 23 predicted proteins | sample C33_3DmetaG_FD_165048 | JGI IMG/M metagenome (GOLD analysis project Ga0222714, IMG submission 165048) | Estuarine water microbial communities from San Francisco Bay, California, United States - C33_3D | ecosystem: Environmental > Aquatic > Marine > Unclassified | place: USA: California...
CTGTGTGTGCGCTGGTACTTGCGCTTCAAGCTTTCATCGCGCGATCTGGTGGAAATGATGGCCGAGCGCGGTTTGACTGTCGCGCATACAACCATCCTGCGTTGGGTGCAGCGCTTCGTTCCCGAGCCATCTGCGCGATGCGCGACGGTGATGGCTTGATATGGAAATTTGACACCGGGGTTGAGGGCAGCAATTTTCGGGTCATTCCAGTTATTGATCTTACCCATGAAAATCTCAGCTAAAACGGGACCATTCAATTTAATGGTTCCTGAGGGTATACCTAAACTTTCGTTGTTGTACACAGCAACAACGCCACCCATTACTGCGGGGAATTGCACCATACCAGCGGCCTCAACGTCGTCACCCTTCATTGGGTCGTCTGTAGCGCCGAAATCCACTGTCTTCGCTTTGATTTGCTTAATCCCACCGGACGAACCGATCGATTGGTAATTGATCGCTTTGCCTGTCGCTGCTTTGTAAGCTTCAGCCCATTTTGCATATACGGGGGCGGGGAAAGAGGCTCCAGCACCTGTAGCATCCTGCGCCATCGCAGAGACCGAAAGCATCGAGCTGATTAATGCGCCAGATAGCGCTGCTGCAAATTTCAATTTCATAGAACCACCTTATAAAAGTTAGAGGTTTGATCGCATCGATCAAGGTGGACTTTACGTAGCAAATATTTCAGTTTTGTGACATGTTTTGGATCTTTACGGGTGTCATAAAAGTGTCATGATGCGCTACTACAGTAGCCAGCATTTAAGTCTACGCACACGCTGAAAAAGAGTTTATGCAAGAAGAGTCACAACTAGCTGCCGTCGATCTCGGCTCCAACAGCTTTCGATTAGAAATTGCGAAATATGTCGGCGGTCATATAGAACCCTTGGACTCTTTGCGTGAAACAGTTCGTCTAGGTGGCGGAATGTCGAAAGACAAGGCGCTATCCCTCGATTCGATGGCGAGGGGATGGGCCTGCCTGGAGCGGTTTGCGGAGCGCATAAGGGGTTTTGAGTCGCAACAGGTGAGGGTTGTTGCCACACAGACATTACGCGAAGCAAGTAACCGCGACGTATTCATCGCTACTGCGAACCGAATACTAGGTCACGAGATTGAAGTGATCGCTGGACACGAAGAGGCACGACTTATTTTTCAGGGAGTCCAAGCCGCACTGCCACAAATAAAAGAGCGGCGGTTGGTCATAGATATCGGCGGGCGATCAACAGAAATTATTATTGGTGATGACAAGAAAGCACTGACACTCAGTTCATTCAGTGTTGGAAGCGTATCTTGGTCAAGTAAATATTTTCCTGCTGGGGTTCTAAATCGCACGCATTTCGACCACGCGATCGTCGCTGCAGAAGCGATTTTTGAGGAAGCAATTGACCGGTTTTCCGCATCAAAGTGGGATACCGCGTACGGTGCTTCCGGTACGGTAGGTGCAGTGGCGAATATGCTCAAAGCGGCAGGCTTAGCAAATGATGGAATTAGTCGTGATGACTTGCATTGGCTGATCAATCAACTGTGTAAAGCAAGACACTTTGAGGAAATTAACCTACAGGGCCTAAAGGACGAGCGCAAATCTGTAATTGCTGGGGGACTCAGCGCTTTGTACGCTGCGATGAATTTATTCGAAATTCAATCGTTGCAACCTACCAGAGGCGCGCTCCGCCATGGCGTATTGGCAGAGATAGTAAACCGCGAGACTTCTGTGGGTGATGTACGTACACGTACCGTGAGGCACCTGATGGAGCGATTTCGAGTTGATAGCGATCAGGCAAGGCGGGTTGAGCGTATTGCGCTTAATTTGCTCGATGCTATCGATCCAACACGCGAAATACCAGCATTTATGCGTTTAGATCTGCAATGGGCGGCTTTACTGCATGAGTTAGGCTCCTTAATTTCACATGCGGACGCTCCAATGCATGGCGCTTATCTGCTTGACAACGTCGAGGCTCCCGGGTTTTCCGTGGATGAATTTCATCGGCTTGCTGTTCTGGTTCTTGGTCAGCGAGGTAAGCTTCGTCGTGTATCGACAGAGATCGGAAATCAGCATTTCCGATCGATCCTTCTGTGTCTGCGCCTTGCATGTATCTTTTGTCATGCCCGGCGCGATCCCGATATGGAGGGCGTGCGCTTTCAAGCGAGTGACTTCGAGTTTTCCCTGAGGTTGCCGGTCGCGTGGCGCAAAGCCCATCCTCAATCGCTGTGGCTGATTGAAACTGAGGTACAAAATTGGCAACGATACGGTGCGATCATCTCGGTAGAGATTGATTAATAGGGGATTGCATCAATTTTAAAGAAATGATATAAACGATTTATATTGTTTATATCGTTAGGAAAATTGATGTCCAAATCAGGTAAAAAAACCAAAAAGCTGGTCCGTGACAGTTTTACGATGCCTGCGGAAGAGCATCAAATCATCGATAAGCTGAAAAAGAAAATCCGTACCACAGGTAGCGAGGTCAAGAAGAGCGAATTGATACGTGCTGGCATCGCCCTGCTAGACACGCTCTCCAGTCGTGCTTTGGTTGCGGCGATAAATCGGGTTCCGAATCTGAAGACAGGTAGACCTGCAAAAGATATTTCGAGTGAGACCGAGGCGTCCCCTCAGGCGGAAACGAAGACTGTGACTACACCGAAGGTGACATCAAATACTGCACCCGTTTCTCGCAGGTCGTCCGTAAAGCAATCCCAAAAGACCCCCGTTAAGTCGCCTTCGCGTGCGCCACGGAAAGCGACAGCGAAGCCTATTCGATCTGAGGCTTAACTGATAGATTCACGCCATAACGCAGCATAAGTGCCCGGTGCGCATCGAATGTTGCGCGTTTGCTGCTAACGTTCGTGTTTGAGTTTTCGATTGCTTTCACCTCTGTGTACTTGCCATCAGATTTCAGAACCCACGCATTTTCGGTATCTCTTAAATATAGGCCGAGACCTTCTTCAAGTACCCTTGCCTTCAGGTTTACGTCTTCGATAGGCCAAGCCAACTCGATCCGTCGAATCATGTTTCGGCTCATGAAGTCAGCGCTAGAAAGCCAAAGCTGATCGTCATTTTCAGATTTAAAGTAAAAAACTCGAGTGTGCTCGAGGAATCTGCCAATCACCGACCGTACGCGTATGCTTCCAGTCCCAATACCCTCGGCTGCTGGAAGTATGCAAGCGCCCCTAACGATTAAATCTATTTCGACACCGGACTTAGCTGCTGATAGGATCGCCCGAGCAATTCGCACGTCTGTCAGTGAGTTCATTTTGCAGATCATGCTCGCTTTTTTACCGCGGGTCGCATCGCGCTCAAGCTGTTCAAGCTTATCGACTATTGCATCCTGCAGCATAAAAGGCGCCATCAGGAGCTTGTTCATTTTAGGAAGCTTATTTTGGCTGGCCAGATGTACGAAAATTTGCTCAACGTCAGCAGTAATCGCTTCATTTGCGGTCATGAACCCCCAGTCTGTATAGACCTTGGCTGTTGCGGGGTTGTAATTACCAGTTGACAGGTGCGCATAGCGTTTCAGCCCAGAACTATCGCGGCGAGTAATTAACATTAACTTTGCATGTGTTTTGAGGCCGACGACGCCATAAACAACCTGGGCTCCCACATCTTCGAGCAGTTCGCTGTAATTTATATTGGTTTGTTCGTCGAACCGCGCCTTAATCTCAACAACAACAGTTACCTCCTTGCCACGACGAACGGCCTCCTTAAGTAACGCTATCAGCTCTGAATTTGCGCCTGCTCGATAAACTGTTTGCTTGATAGCCAACACTTTTGGGTCGAACACAGCCTCGCGCAGTAAGTCAAGCACCGTATCAAACGCCTCGAAGGGATGGTGAAGTAGTACGTCCCCAGTTTGAAGCCTTTCAATTAAAGAGTCGCTGGCCTTGATTTGTTTAGGAAGACTTGGTACGAACTTTGCAAAAAAAAGATTAGGGGATGGAAGGACGTCGATCAGCTGCGTCATCCGAACCAGATTCACTGGACCGGGAACTTTGTACAGGGACCCCTCTGGTAGATTGAATTCCTGACGCAGCGTATTGCACAAGAAATCTGAACAACCGTAAGATACCTCTAGGCGTGTGGGACGTCCATAACTTCGGTGCTGCAGGCTCTGGCGCAGCGCGGTACGTAGATTCTTCACCTCTTCTTCGTCGACAGCGACGTCCGAATGTCTGGTGACACGAAATTGAGAGAATTCCGTCACAGTTCTTCCGGGGAACAGATCTGCAAGGTGTGACCGAATCAAGCTAGAAATTGAGACAAAGTTAAGCGCCTTGCGACCCTTGATACCAGGGATTGGAATGAATCGAGGCACGCTTCTGGGTACCTTCACAATCGCTATTTCGTTGCTCCTTCCGAAAGCATCTGCTCCTGTCAGCCGGACAACAAAATTTAGAGTCTTGCTCGCCACCTGAGGAAATGGGTGTGATGGATCCAATGCGATTGGAATGATCAGCGGTTGGACTTCTTTGTGGAAATAATTCGCAATCCATTTTCGCTGTGAAGCTGTCCTCTGACTGTGACTAATGATGTGAATATTTTGCTTCTTAAGTCTTGGAATGAGCTCGTCATTAAACAGACTGTATTGCGCAGCGACTAAATTCTGAATGCTCTTTGTGATTGATTCGTAGTTGAAGACTTCACCAGGTTTTGACTTGCTCTCCCCAAGGTAGTCTGAAAGGTGGGGTGCCATCCTTACCTCAAAAAACTCATCGAGATTTGAGGATACGATGCACAAGAAGCGAAGGCGCTCAAGCAACGGGACGTCGATTCGAAATGCCCATGACAGTACGCGCTCGTTAAAGGCGACCAAACTACTGTCGCGGTCCAGTAGCGCTGGTAGGCGAATTTGCTTTTTCTTTTGCGATGCCATATCCGACTCAGCTGGAAAGTAAGCGTTGATAACGCGGCGTAAGCTCGTCCAAATTGAGAATCAGGGGTAAGTCCACTGCGTTGAAGTCTGCATCCCACGCAGGTGGTCCCATGACCTTTGCGCCCATCCGGAGATATGCGCTTATCAATGCCGGTGGTTGAATAGCAGGATCGATTTCAAATTTCTCTAGCGGTAGTGGTGTACGGGGAATGACATGCTGCTCGATTGGCGCCATGTGTGATCCAGAGACCTTCGCCCAGACGCTTGCAGCAATATGGCCTCCAAAAGGTTCGTCTGGCATTGATGTCATTTGTAAAGGGATGGTCCCGCAGCCGATCATCAAATGCAGCTTGTTACTGTGCATAAACTGTGTAAGAGCCCTCCAGAGCGAGAGAATGACGCCACCGTTTCTGTAGGCAGGATGTACACAGCTTCTGCCTATCTCAACCAACCGTGGCCGCAGGTTCCGCAAGCGCGTAAGGTCGAATTCTTCATCGGTGTAAGTTCCGCCGATTCTTTTGGCTTGTGTCGGTGTCAATACACGGTAGGTGCCTATGACCCGATTGGTATCGCTTTCACGTACAAGTAAGTGTTCGCAGAAGTCATCAAAGATATCGACGTCAAATCCCTGGACTAATGTTCTTAGGGTTGCCCCCATCTCGACTCCAAAAACGTCGTATCTCAGCGCTTGTGCTTCGCGAACCTCATCCAAGTTTCGCGCCCACGAGGCTGCAAAACGTGGGCGCTCTGGCGCTATTTCTACAGATGGTCTCAGTTGCTGATTGGTATTAGCTTTGAAGCACGTTTCAGGGGTTACAGAGGTTGATATCCAGTCAGATGTAGAGCTCATGTTCAAACGCTTCAATGTTTAGATGCGTCGATTCTTTCTGATGAATATGACAAATCTGTGACAGGCGAAATTTCTCTTTTTCGACAACTGTTGTTCGATTTCTGCTCTCAATTTTTATGCCGATAGTCATAAAAGCGTCACACAAGCCAAGTAAATTTCGCTCGCGCAGCGGGAACTTAGAACCTGGCCGTGCGCATTCGTTGATATGTAATTTTCTAATCTTGCAGTCGAAAGGCAAACAAACATGGGAAACCCTATTAATCACGACGACAAGCCCACTAACTTGAGTGGGAATCCCAGCTTGAACGACGTCGTTCATCAGGTATTGAGTCGTCGAAAATTTCTCTTGAAGTCGGGAGGAAGCGCGGCTGCGGTTGCGTTTTTATCAAGTGGCGTGGCCCGTGCTGCGCAGGTACTTTCACCCGTTGATTTAATGGGTTTTCGTGCGATCCCCATCGCTACTGACGACGCCCTACATGTTGCGCCTGGTTACTCAGCTAAACCATTTGTTCCTTGGGGTACGCCCATGTTTAGCAGTGGACCAGGTAGCCAGTGGAAGGGCGATGGTAGTGAAAGCGCGAAGGATCAAGCACGTCAGGTAGGAGACAACCATGATGGCATTCATTTCTTCCCTCTGAATAACAGTTCAAGCGAAGGAATCTTGGTTATGAATCATGAGTACAGTACGACGGTAGGAGAAAAAGACGATCAGTATTTGACGCTCTTCGGGAAATCGCCGACTGTTGCTTCAACTATTGAGCAGGCTAACAAGGCGATAAATGCCTGGGGGTGCTCAGTCTTACATGTTCGTCAAACTAATGGTGAGTGGTCCCTAGTAAAAGACTCCAAATACAACCGTCGAATGACATCAGGCTCGCCGATGGTGTTGACTGGTCCAGCTGCAGGCCATGAATTATTGAAGACCAAAGCTGACCCTACAGGTACACGCGTTCTCGGCACGATCAATAACTGCGGCAACGGCTATACGCCCTGGGGCACTTACCTTACTTGTGAAGAGAACTGGAACAATAATTTCGGTACGCGTTTGAGCCAAGCTGATGAGCGTACACCTGCGCAGAAGCGATATGGGCTTGCGAAAGGCGCAACTGGATACGGTTGGGAAGCGTTCCACGACCGATTTGATTACAAAAAGGAACCCAACGAATCAAACCGTTTCGGTTGGATCGTGGAGATAGACCCCTATAACCCGGAAGCTACGCCAAAGAAGCGCACAGCATTGGGCCGCTTTAAGCACGAGAACGCTGCCTACGCGATCTCCAAAGATAAGCGAGTGGTGATTTACATGGGTGATGATGAACGCTTTGATTACATCTACAAATTTGTCTCTTCCGGTGAATACCGCGAAGGTGATCGTGCACACAACATGGACTTGCTGGATTCAGGTACTTTGTACGTTGCAAAGTTTTCCTCAAAGGCTTCACTGGGCAGCGGTATGGGTGATGGTCAATGGGTCGAGTTATCCATGAATAATCCCGTTATTGTTAAAGCAGGTTTTAGAGACCTTGGCGATGTTTTGGTCCATGCGAGACTGGCGGCAGATGCTGTCGGTGCAACCAAAATGGACAGGCCAGAGTGGATTACCGTGCACCCTGTTACCCAGGAGGTATACGCGACTTTGACAAATAATTCCAAGCGCAAAGCGGGCGATGAAGACGCTGTTAACCCCCGAGCGTCCAATGTCTACGGTCAGATCGTACGCTGGCGAGAGCAGGGCGGCGACGCGGCTGCTTTGCGCTTTGACTGGGATTTATTTGCATTAGCTGGAAACCCAGCGGTAAACGCCAAAGGCGACTTGAATGCAGGTTCTACCAACGTGAATATCGACAATATGTTCAACAGTCCCGATGGCCTTGGCTTTGACGCTGCAGGTCGTTTATGGATTCAAACGGATGGTAACTATTCAAACTCCAAAGCTTATGCGGGTATGGGTAACAACCAGATGCTTTGCGCCGATCCCAAGACAAAAGAAATTCGTCGCTTTTTAGTGGGTCCCAGAGAGTGCGAAATAACCGGCCTCACGTTCACGCCAGATCAGCGAACGCTTTTCATTAACGTACAACATCCAGGCGAGCGCGGCAACAGCCACTGGCCAGACGGTGGTGATGCGCTCCCGCGCAGTGCCACTGTTGTCATTACGAAGGATGACGGCGGAATCATTGGTACCTGATTAACTCCGATCGTATGCAAGGCCCTCTTTGGGCCTTGTCTTAAAATCGCGGGCTTGATGTCACAAGAGCGTAGTAGGCGAAACCAGCTTTACCGGGTCTGGTACGACAGTAACTATGTCGTGCCTGTCGACTTGGCTGAGAACTACTATTACGAAGGACGTTGTGGGCTAGGCGACAGAGACTTTTGTAACCTTGCCTTATCCCTCGAAATGCGAAGCCTTGGAAACTAAACCTCTGAGCGTAATATCCTCTGTACCTGGAACTTAAGCTCGATCACTCACATCGTTATTAAAGATTTATATGGTCAAGATTTTTCACAATCCAAAATGCGGCACTTCTCGCAATACGTTGGCGCTGATTCGTAACTCAGGCGTTGAACCTGAAATTGTTTTGTATTTGGAGACACCTCCTTCAAAAGAACAACTCAAGAAGTTAATTTCGGATATGTCCATACCAGTCAGGGATGTGCTTCGCCAGAAGGGTACACCTTATGAGGAATTGGATTTGGCGAATGAAAAATGGTCTGATGAAGATTTGTTGGACTTCATGATCGCGCACCCCATACTGATTAACCGTCCAATTGTGGTGACACCAATTGGTACAAAGTTGTGTCGTCCTTCCGAGGTTGTCCTCGATATCTTGGTATCCCCACAGAGGAGCCCGTTTTTTAAAGAAGATGGTCAAGTCGTGATTGACGAAAAGGGCCAGCGTGTCTAAATTTACCGATTCATTCCCCAATCTTGATGAATCGTGTTTCAAGGTACCCCAGCAACAGTTATTAGTGGCTCAGCAGGTATCACAGCATCCTCCAAGAATTTTGATGCTCTACGGATCCCTGCGCGAGCGCTCTTATAGCAAGTTGTTGACGCTGGAGGCGGCGAGGCTGCTCAACGCTATGGGTGCAGAGGTAAGGGTGTTTGACCCATTGGATTTACCTCAACCGGATGCTGCACCCGATACACACCCGAAAGTAAAAGAGTTACGTGAGTTGGCTGTATGGTCGGAAGGTATGGTCTGGTGCTCACCTGAGCGTCACGGCGCGATGACGGGTATCCTGAAAAGCCAAATTGATTGGATTCCATTATCGGCTGGTGCTGTACGTCCAACACAAGGCAAGGCGTTGGCTTTGATGCAGGTCTGCGGAGGCTCCCAATCCTTCAATGCAGTGAATCAAATGCGGATCTTAGGACGCTGGATGCGTATGCTCACTATTCCAAATCAAAGTTCGGTTGCCAAAGCATTCCTTGAATTTGAGGAAAACGGACGTATGAAGCCTTCTGCCTATTACGACAGGGTGGTAGATGTGATGGAAGAGTTGTTGAAGTTCACACTTCTCACTCGCGATGTCTCCCCTTATTTGGTAGACCGTTACAGCGAACGTAAAGAATCTGCTGAAGAGCTCGTCCAAAGAGTAAATCAAAGATCGAATTAAGCACGCACTTATTACCTTCTGGGTCTTTATAGCCAGATCATTAGACGACGCTATTTTGAATTCGCTCGGCGAAAAAACTGTCATTTTTGACAGCCACGGGGACTTCAACTCGCGGAAAAAGCACAAGCGTCAAAAGTATTGACGGTTGATGTCCTAATAGTTCTAAATTATTTGCTTGTACTAGACCTTTGTAATTACTGAGCATGCTACTCCTATACTACAAAGCCAGTTTTACATAATCTAAGCTATTGATTTATATAGATAAATTGGTATTGCAACACGTCTTCACACGGCAGGGGTCACAGGTTCGAACCCTGTACCACCCACCAGTAATAAGCCAGTTAAATCAAGCACTTAGGAGCGATCCCAAGTGCTTTTTTACGCCAAAAGTAGTATAAAAACGGTTTACTACTATTGTTATGTTTCTGCGCTAGTTTTGTTAGGTTTTCTTGCTCGCCGTCCAATGCCGATTCTTACCAACAGTGGACTGAATATGCGAAGTCTGCTCAATCAAAAACCGATGAGCCAATCTCTCCTTTGAGAAATTAACCCATCTGTCTCAAACCATTTGAAGACGGACAATCATCCGCCAATAACGGTGTTATGAAAAGAGTCTGACATGAAAAAAATGATGCAGCTTTCACTGATCGTGAATATTCTGGTTCTCACCCCCGTGTGCTTGAGCTTGTTGCTGAATGCCCCCTGGGTACCTAATGGTTGGGGAGAATTCAGTCCGGCCCGGGGTATCTTGCTCTCCATCTATATAGCCATCCTGGTGGTCTCGCTTGGACTGCTTTGGCGACAAGAGCCTGTTGCTGTGGCGGCCTTGCTCTTGGTGCAGGTGATTTACAAGATCACGACGCCATTGACCGTTGGTTCCCTGGAGAACCCCGTGGTCCTCAGTAACTTGCTTGTTGCAGTTGTACACGTCTCAACGTTGAGGCTGATAGTGCGAGAGCTTCGCAAAAGTCACTGATGCCAGAGGGTCCTGAAAGGTCTGTTCCTCAGGGCCTGGTTTTTGCCCGCATGGCTTGAATCGCCATATGCGTATGCGCTACTTCCAAAAGCGGTGTGGGGCAGGCCAGGCGGTGGCCTTTGCGAATCATGGCACCCAGGATGTGATCGTGCTCGGTCCGCTGGCCGTCCAACAGATCTCTGAGCATGGATGCGGTGAACGATGATCCGGAGGCGGTGAGCATCTCGACGGCTTTGGCGGCGGCTTCGGCACCGATGGTGTGGCCGTTGGCATGGGCCACACGGCAACATTCCTCGAACATCTGCACCGTCGTTGCCTTGCCGTAAGGCGTTGCCACAATGTCTCCGACCGAACCACGGCACAAGGTGGTCATGCCCGCCAGAGTGGCCAAAAAGACCCACTTGTCCCAGAGTACCTGTTCGATGTCGTCGGCTAGGACGCTGTCGAAGGGGGCCTTCCTGCACAGTGCGATGAAGTCCGAGGCGAGTTGTTGATGTGAAGGGTGTCGGGCCCCAACAGTCAGTCGGTGCATCTCGGTCAGTTGGCGAATGGCGCCTTCAGGTGTGATCGTGGCCGCGATGTGGGCCACGCCACCCATGACGCGTTCCTGACCCAGCATCGTATCCAGTGTGTCCAGATGATCCCATCCGTTCAAAAAGGGCAGAACCGTGCCTTGGCCCAACGCGCCTTTCAATGACTGCAAGGCGTCGTCCAGGTCGTAGGACTTGGGCGCCAGCAGGATCAGGTCGTATTCGGGCTGGACGTCTTTTGCAGTGATGGTCCGTGGCTGCACCACAAAAGCACCCTGCGGGGTTTCTACCCGAAGCCCTTGGGCATCGATGAGCGCCTTTCGCTGGTCACGCAGCAGGTAGGTGACGTTGGCCCCAGCCCGGATCAGGTGGGCGCCGAAATAACCGCCAATGCTTCCGGCGCCGAGGATTAGGATGTTCATGGGTGAGACCTTTTCCGTTCAAAGTGCGCCGGTGTATTCACCGCGTGCTGGGTAGGCGAGGCTGATTCAATCAAAAACCAATGAACCAATATCTCTTTTAATAAATTAACTCATCTGTCGTATACCATTTGAAGGCGGACAAAGCCCATGTTTGGGAGCTCTTAGCCCTCAACACACAGCCAGCAATTAGCCATGACGTACCCTGGCCAGACGCTGGTTCCAAACGATACACAGCAACCCATTCACTCCCTTGCGCATCCGTCATCGCAACTGGTTGGATGATGGCTGCGCCATCGGACTCAGGTACAAGAAATGTTACAGACGCGGGTCTGTAGACTACTGGGTAACTGCTTTTCACCATCTGCAAAAACTTCTCTGGCGTACCAAACATGGCTTTAATATTTGGGGCTGCGTAAGAAAACGCAAGCGACGCGTCGTCAGCAGCAAAAGCATCGAGTTGGGCCTGAACAACCATAGCAATTGCGATGGCGTTTGTTTGGGAAACAGTTGGGCTGCTGGCAAGCAACACGTGGTGTAGGCCGTTCTTTTGCAAGTGGGCCGAGGGCTGCACTGTAGCCATGGCCACCTCACTCACAAAGCAACACAGCAGCACAGAAGAAAGCATTTTTGCCATACCGAACCTCGCTCTAAACGTAACAAAACTATGCACCAAATGCCCTGGTAGCGTTGACGTCGCAGATGCGACCTAACCACTGCAAAGGTTATTACCGTGCGCCTTTTACGCAAAAAGAACGTCAATGAGGAATTGAAAGCGATTGTCTAATTGAGATAGCTACACAAACTTTCTCTCACTCACACTGGATCAGTTTTTAAACGCAGGTCAAGATGAAGTGACCCGACTTACTCGGGTAAATCAACCGTTCGGTGGCATGACCGCTCGGTGCGGTCGAATACGTGAATCAGTGACTCTGGCAGAACGACGTGTGTCGTTTGACCGACCGTCTCGCGGGCGGTGCCATCGACGCGGATGGTAATCGGGTTATCTTGCCCGCTGATGTCAACGTAGATGAGTGAGGCTTCACCCAACTTTTCGATGTGGCTGATGGTGCCAGGGAGGCTGTTTTGCGTGGGCGCAGTGGCGAGTTGCATGTCCTCGGGTCGACAACCCAGGTGGACTGTATCGCCAGCGTTGAGCGTGTGCGTGTCGACGCAGGCTTGCAGGTTCGATGTGCCAATGCCGATCGTGCTGCGCTGTGCGTGTGGTATGGTGAGCGTCGCTGGCAGGATGTTCATTTTGGGTGAACCGATGAACTCGGCAACAAACAGGCTCGCCGGGCGGTGGTAGAGCGTCAGTGGGCTACCCACTTGTGCGATCGAGCCGTGTTTGGCGATGCGCTCGCCGGTGTGCAGCAGCACGATTTTGTCGGCCAAGGTCATGGCTTCAACTTGGTCGTGCGTGACGTAGATCATGCTGGCTGAACCAATGCGCTGGTGCAAACGCGCGATCTCCAAACGCGTCTGCACGCGCAGGGCGGCATCGAGGTTAGAGAGGGGTTCGTCAAACAAGAAAACGCGGGGCTCTTTGACGATGGCACGCCCAATCGCAACCCGTTGGCGCTGTCCACCCGAGAGCGCTTTGGGCAGTCGATCGAGCAGGGGGGTGAGTTGCAGCAATTCCGCCGCTTCATCGACTTTGCGTTTAATGGCTTTTTTGTCGGAACCCAATACTTGCAGACCAAACGCCATGTTTTCGCGCACCGTCATGTGCGGGTACAGGGCGTAGCTTTGGAAAACCATGGCAACGCCGCGCTTGGCGGGTGGCAGGTCGTTGACGCGCTCGTCCCCAATCAGGATGTCACCACTTGTGATGTCTTCAAGTCCCGCCACCATGCGCAACAGGGTTGACTTTCCGCAACCTGATGGCCCGACGAAAACACAAAACTCACCATGTTCGATGACTAAATTGGCATCGTTGATGGTCAAGGCTTGCGGTGTGTAACGCTTGCTGACGTTTCGAAATTCAATTTTTGACATGGTGACAGGATCTGGTTTTCAGGGCGCCGCGAAAATGCCGCCCCAGGGTTCAAAGTGCACGACAGCTTGTTTGATGACAGCACCGCTGACAGCGCTTCCGCTGACGGCGCAGGCTTGCGCAAATTCACTGCAGAGCTCCCATAGCACAGGCTTATCGCTGAAGTTGAATGCACAGAGTAGCTTTTGTTCGGCAGACTCCCGAACAAAGGCCAGGACTTGCGGGTGCGCTGGTAAGAGGTGCATGTTGCCTTTAATCAGCGCGTTTTGCTGACGGCGCCAGTGCAGCAAGTTCTGATAAAACTTCAGTAGGCTGCCTTCGCTGACTTGTTGCTTGTTGACGGCCAAAGGCTTATGGGTGCTGGCGACGGGCAGCCAGGTTTGGCCTGAGCCGAAGCCGCCATTTTCGGCACTGGCATCCCAAACCATGGGGGTTCGGCAGCCGTCACGGCCTTTGAACTCTGGCCACATGGTGATGCCGTAGGGGTCCTGCAGGTCTTCGAAGGCGATGTCCGCTTCCGGCAAACCCAACTCATCACCTTGGTATAAGCAGGGGGTGCCACGCACGCTCATTTGGAGTGCTGCCGCAAGTTGCAACAAGCGGGGGTCTGGGTCGGCGCCACCCCATCGCGTGGCGACTCGTGTGACATCGTGGTTGGACAGTGCCCAGCAGGGCCAACCATCGCCAACCAAATTTAAAAAGCGTGCAAATAGCTGGTGCAGGTAGGGTGCGGTGTGTTGCGTACCCAGTAGGTCGAAGCAATACGCCATGTGGAGTTTGTCGCCGCCGCGTGTGTATTCAGCCATGCGACCGATCCCGTCGTCGTCCCCGATTTCACCGACCATGGTGGTGTTGGGGTAGCTGTCGAGCAAGGCCCGCAGGCGCTGCAGGAACACGAGGTTTTCGGGTTGGCTTTTATCGAATTTGTGCCATTGCCAACCGTAGGGGTTGGCGGCGTTCACCGCTGGGTCCTCACCGGTTGGGCGTCCCCGTGGCGGATTGGATTCAAGCGATTTGCTGTGGAAATAGAAGTTTGCAGTGTCGAGGCGATAACCATCGACGCCCAAGTCGAGCCAGAAGCGGACGTCATCGAGCAGGGCTTGCTGAACATCGGGGTTGTGGAAGTTGAGGTCGGGCTGCGACACCAAGAAGTTATGCATGTAGTACTGCATGCGACGGGTGTCCCATTGCCAGGCGCTTCCGCCAAAAATTGACAACCAGTTGTTGGGTGGGCCGCCATCTTCGTTGGCTTCAGCCCAGACGTACCAGTCTGCTTTGGGGTTGTCTTTACTGGCGCGGCTTTCTGCAAACCAAGGGTGTTGGTCGGAGGTGTGGGACAAGACTTGGTCGATCATGACCCGCAAGCCCAGCGCATGGGCTCGCTCGACCAGCGCCTTGAAGTCATCTAAGGTGCCGAACATCGGGTCGACGTCGCGGTAATCCGACACGTCGTAGCCGAAGTCCTTCATAGGTGACTTGAAGAAGGGCGATAGCCAGATGCCATCGGCGCCCAGCTGGGCAATGTAGTCGAGGCGTTGCGTGATGCCAGGCAAGTCACCAATGCCGTCACCGTTGCTGTCTTGGTAAGACCGGGGATAAATTTGATACAGAACGCCGCCGCGCCACCATTCGTTATTTGGGGCTTTTGAGATACTCATTTGGATTTAGCCTTTAACAGCGCCAGCCGTGAGGCCAGACACGATTTTCTTTTGAAAGAGGAGAACGAGAAGCACCAGCGGCAGCGTCACGAGTACCGATGCGGCCATGATGTTGCCCCACGGAATGTCGTATTTGCTGGCGCCGGAAATCAGTGAGATAGAGACGGGTACCGTGCGCTCGTTGTTGTCAAGCACGAAAGTCAGCGCAAATAAGAACTCGTTCCACGCAGCGATGAAGGCCAACAATCCGGTTGATACCAAAGCGGGCCAAAGCAATGGCATGAACACGTCTTTGATGATGCGGAAAGGGCCGCAACCGTCCATGATGGCGGCCTCCTCAAGCTCCTTGGGCAGCTGCTTCATAAAGGTGGTCAGCACCCACACTGTGAAAGGCAGGGTGAAGATCATGTAGGGCAACACCAAGCCCAGCGCCTTGTTGTAGATGCCCAATGCGCGGATGAGCTCGAACATGCCAGCCAACACCGCGACCTGCGGAAACATCGAGACAGCCAACACCGAGGTGAGCAGCAAGCCGCGCCCCTTGAAGCTGATGCGCCCCAATGCATAGGCGGCGCTCACGCCGACGAGCAGCGACAGGGCTACCACCAACACGGACACCATGATCGAGTTCAGGATGTGGCGACCGAAAGGTTGCTCGGCGAGGGTAAAGAGAGAGATGTAGTTTTTCAGTGAGACGCTGCTGGGCAGTAAGCTGGGGTCAAACAGCGCTGAGCCGCTCTTGAAAGACGTTGAGATGGCATACACAAACGGAAACACCGACACCACGACAACCAATGCTGCCAGCGCGTAGATCGAGAAGGTTGCAAAGCGACTGCGATGCATCAGTCTTCTCCCAATTTCATGCGCCCGATGCGGATGTAGGCAACCGTGCACAGACCGATGATTAAGAACAGGGCAGTGGAGGCCGCTGAGCCATAGCCCATGTACCCGTTATCAACCATTTCACGGCGTACAAATCCAGACATGCTGATGGTGCTGTTGCTGTTTGAAGTCAGGACGTAGATGAGGTCGAAAATGCGCAATGCGTCAAGCAGGCGGAAAATAACGGCGACCATCAAAGCCGGTTTAATCAGTGGCAGCGTGACGCGCCAAAACAAGCGCAAGGGGTGAACGCCGTCGACGCGGGCAGCTTCATAGCAATCTTTGGGCAGCACTTGTAGCGCGGCTAATATGAGCAGCGCCATGAAGGGCGTGGTTTTCCAGACGTCGACAGCGACGACTGTCCACAAGGCGAAGTCAGGGTCAGCGGTCCACGCCACTTTCTGCGCGACGAGGCCGAGGTCATAAAGCCATTGGTTGATGACGCCGAATTGGTCGTGCAACATCCAGCCCCACATTTTTGCGGAGACGATTGTCGGGATCGCCCATGGCACCAATACGGCTGCACGGACCCAGGCGCGTCCTTTGAATTCTTGGTTGAGTAACAACGCGACACCAAGACCCAACAGGGTTTCGATCGTTACCGAGACAACAGAAAACTTGAGGGTGTTGATGATGGAGATACCCCAATCGCTTTCCCAAAAGCCATCGGTGTAATTGGGGTTGGCGAACAGCCCGTATTCGCCAAAGTAGTTTTCGAGACCAACAAATTTCGCCGCATCAATATCGTTGATGTTGGCATCGGTCAGGCTAAACCAAATGGTTCGCCCGAGCGGCCACAGCGCGACCACAATCAGGACCAATAGCATTGGCGATAGGTAAAGCCATGCGGTTCTGGGTTTTTGGTTCATTGTGGTGCTCGGGCCGCTCGTTTAGGCGATGACTTACCAGGTCTTACCGCGACGAACTTGGTTGAGTTTGCCTTCAAGCTTCTTCAGGCTGTCCTCCGCACTGGTTTTGCCTGACAGTACATCGTGGGTGGCGTTCCAGAAAGCGGCCGACACTTCGGGGTACTTCAGACCCGTTGCTGTAGCAGGACGCGGAACCGCGTTGGTGAACACGTCATACAAGCTACCGAAGAATGGGTTAGCGGCCAACACGTCTTTGTCTGTGTAGAGCGATGCGATGGTGGGGTTGTAAGACCCTTTAATGGCGCGCTCTTTCTGGACTTCAGGGCTGGTCATGTACATCACCAAAGATGCGGCTGCCTCTTGGTTCTTGGAGTACTTTGAAACAGCCAACTGCCAGCCACCCAGGGTAGCGGCGTTCTTGCCGTCAGCGCCGCCTTTTGGAAGTGCCGAGACGCCAATCTTGCCGGCTATCTTGCTGTCTTTACCGTTGCCCAGCGACCAGGCATACGGCCAGTTGCGCATGAAGGCGGCGTTGCCGTTTTGGAACACGCCACGCGCTTCTTCTTCAGCGTAGTTCAGCACGCCTTGCGGTGCGATGGTGCCGATCCATGATGCCGCTGTCTTGAGTGCTTTGACAGCACTGGGGTTGTTGACGGTAATTTTGCCGTCCGCATCAACGATGTTGCCGCCGTTGTAGCTGGTCAACCATTCAACCGCATCACAGGTCAAGCCTTCGTAGGCCTTTGCTTGGAATACGAACCCTTGGAAATCAGCGTTACCCGCAGCGCGCTCACCGTCCTGAATCTTCTTGGCGACAACGGCTAACTCTTCCCAGGTGGCAGGCGCCTTGGCGTTGTACTTTGCGAGCAAGTCTTTGCGGTAGTAAAGCAAGCCGGCATCGGTGAACCAAGGCATCGCCAGCAGTTTGCCGTCAACGGTGTTGTTTTTCACGATCGCAGGGAAGTGGTTTTTCTCAGCGCCGTTGCTGTATTTGGACAGATCGACCAAGTGATCTTTGATCACACCAGGCCACACCACGTCGACGTTGATAACGTCGAGATCGGTCGATTTCGCGGCAAACATCTGGCGGAACAGCGCCAGGATGTCAGTTGTGGAGTTGGGGATGGTGAAGAGTTTGACTTCGTTGCCAGTTTTGGCTGCCCACTCGGATGTGTGCTTTTTGCAGAACTCAAAGTCTTGACCGACAGAGCCGCAAGAAATGGTGATGGTTGCGGCTTGTGCGCTGGCCATGAGGGCGACGGGCGCGATGGCTGCCAAGATGGCAGATTTCAATTTGAAAGTCATGGATGTCTCCAGTAAGGGTTAGATGCTTCGGCGATCAGACCTCTGAACTTCGCCGACGGTTGATATTAAATTTAAAATGCAATCGATTGCAAATTGGTAAAAACCCTTACAAGTAGTTCTTTAGTATTGATTAAATGAAGGCCGTGCTTTCCCGAGCTACCAGCGTGGTGGGCAAGGTGACGGAGTCGACTTCCGCGTTTTGCAATCGCTGTCGCATCAACGCGACCATCGCGCGTCCCGCTAATTCGGTTGGTTGCCGAATTGAGGTGAGCGTCGGGTGGATGTGCGTCGATAGCGGGATATCGTCGTAGCCCACGACTTTGACATCGCGAGGGACTCGCAGTCCGCGCTCCTGCAGTGCTGCAATGATCGTTAGGGCGGCGACGTCGCTGGTGGCAAACACACCATCAAATTCGATCTTTTGGTCAATCCATTGACCGATGGCCGCACGCAGAGCCGTGTCGCCAAATAGCAAGGGCATGTGGAGACTCGGGTCAAAGGACTGCCCCACATCGGTCAAAGCTTTGACAAAGCCGGCATGACGCATTTGGACTTCTGGGTGTTTGATGTCCCCTAAAAATGCGATGCGTTTGCAGCCGGCTTGTACCAAGTGCTGACCCGCTAACAAGCCCCCTTGGAAGTTATCGCCGCCGACGACAGGGTAGTGACTGTCCGGCATGCGCGCACCCCATACGACCATTGGCGTACCGCGGTCATACAAATCGTTGAGTTGGCTGTGATTGGTTAATTGCCCGATCACCAATAAGCCTGCCACTTGGCCGCTTTCGTAGAGCGCTGCAAAGTTTTTCGCGCGATCGGGCGTGACGCGTGTGAGCAGCATGTTCATGTCGAGCTCATCGAGGGCGTCTGCGATGTGCCCGATCAAACTGAGTATGAAAGGGTCTGAAATGGACTGCTTGCTCTCACCCATGATGACCAATCCCATGGTGGGAATATCGCGCTTACGCAGGCTGGCGGCACTTTGGTTGACTTGATAGTTGAGGGTCTGCGCCAGCGTCTGAATTTTCCGACGTGTAGCCTCTTTAATCAGCGGGTTGTCAGCAAGCGCACGCGATACGGTCGAAGTCGATACCCCGGCCAAGCGGGCCAGATCGGCCATTTGGTAGCGCTCGTTGGACTTGTGCTTTTGGGGGATATCGGTGGGGCGGGGGTCTTTACGGCTTGCCATTGCTAAACGCTTGCGTCTGTTTGAACTAGCTCACAGACGGCAATGTGGTTCGGTTCTCGGTCATGGCCTTGGCGTCTGAAGCTTTTCTTGCCATTTTTCAGCCAGCCAAGTTTAACCCAGCGTCGCCATATGAGCAGTCCGCGCAGGCACTCGTCTAGGACGTAGATACACCAGATGCCAATCAACCCAAACCATTGACCAAACCAATAAGAGCCGAAACCCAAGATGAACACAATCGACGCGACGCTAACGGCAAGTGGGTAGTGCAAGTCACTCACCGCGCGCAACGACGCCAACACCACCATGTTGAATACGCGCCCCAGTTCAAGGAAAACCGATAGCCACAGCAACGTACACGCCATGCTGATCACGTGCGCATCTTTGGTGAAAAGCGGCATGTACAGGGGCTCATGTTGCGATGTTAATCAGTGTTTTGATTCCTGCGTTCTCCAACCGCAAGCGCGCATCTCTGGCTAGTTTGGCGTCATAGAAACGCCCAGATTCAACCATAAAACGCTTCTTTGGGACTTCTTCATTTGTTGGAGTTTGCAATTCTTCCGCTCCAGTCGGAGACCGGGCAGGCGGTAAGCTAGAGTTGTATTATCGCGCTTTAACATGGCGGTGAATTGAGGGAATCGACCATGCCCCTCCACCGAATCCCTTGCATCGACCAGTGTCAAGAGAAAGGGATCTGATCAAATCCTCTCCATTCCAAACCCACTCGTCTATCGTCCAACAGTCGCCTAGCCCTCGAACCTTCATCGAGCTCGTAATTTTCCCGTTCGCAAACTCGCCATCGGGCGCGTCAGAAACTCGCAATTCACCGTTCCCCGTCCTTCTTACAAGCAGTGCAGTTCCTCCCGCGTTATAGGCAGCTAACCAACATGGCGCCTGAAGGTATGCGGTTGTCGCTGATAGAGGTGTCTGCAAGATGTCGCCTATGCCGTTAAAACGTTCGCAATCTGAGCCCTTAAAGTGGTGCTGGAGACCTTCCAACTCCGAATTTTGCAGTCGCAAGCCATTTGAATCTAAAGTAACCAGATCAACGGTTTCGAATTCTTTGCGTGACGCCTGATAGGTATTGTTATCCTTACCACGCTTGCTCAGCGCACTTATCGTTCCGATTCTCTTTTGAAGGTCATCAATTTTTAGCAGCACCGCACTTAGACCTGCAGTTGGAAGATCCCATTGGTGATCAGCGCTTCTGAACACTACTGACCTGCGTTTAAAAACTGATCCAGTGTGAGTGAGAGAAACTGAGTGTCTTTATGATTCGAAAGGATTAAGTTATGCCAAAAGGTGTTCGATTGAAGCCCGAGCAAATCGTGGCCAAGTTGCGCGAGATTGAGGGAATGCCAACTTAAGGTTAAAAACCGATGAGCCGATCTCCCCTGTGAGAAATTAACCCATCAGTCTCCAACTATTTGAAGACGGATAGCCTGTAGACACTCTATCCGCACCAGTAATCTTGTCGATTCTTGAAGCGGCTATTCAGTGCGCTTTTCGGCCTCGTCACGTTGGCCTTGCCCGCCCCCGTCCTGCGAAGCTATCTAAGGGTAATTGCCGACGTTCATTGAAGTTTGTACCTGTATGGTTGTCCCTTTGAGGAGAGTTTCAATGAGTTATGCGGTCATATCCGAGTGGGTTTCTAAAAATAGCCGTCAGTCAGCAGAAGGGCAAGCACAAGAGCAGGCGGCCAAAGAAAAATTTGCGCCAAGCGTTATGGCGCTGGGCGCGAGGGCGGTGTACTTTATCCACACTTCCGACACCACGTTCAACGTGGTAACGATTTATCCAGATGAGGCAACTGCGACGAATGCCGCAGAGAAGCAACGTGCTATCCGCGCGCAGGCCTCGACAGAGCTGCCTGTTAGTATGACCGGCGAGGTACGGGGTGACGTTTTTGCTTCAAGTTAACGAAAATTTACGTAGCTTGATGAACTAGACCTTAAACGGAATTAGCAGATAAATTTCAGACTAGGAAAAGCCGGACCCATTCAGCTCGACCTCTGACGGGCGAAATGAGATATATGCTTGGTGTTCGCCTCCAAACGGTTTGAGACAGACCGACATTTATTCTCAGTTGGGTGGATAATCCCCCCGCCAACCCACCGTCTTCAGAGGTAGAACAGTTAGGCAGCCATGGTCAGTATCTGCTTTTGGGGTGATGTCGTGCAAGGCCATGTGATGGTCTGGCCTGTATTCGAACGTTCCTTAATTGTTTATATGGAAATTGCCAAATAGCATCAGCCTGATCGCCGCGAAGTCAACCGATTTCCCTAGAGTCCGGCCATTCTGGACGGACTCTGATTGCGATAAAAAGGGTCTGAAAACACACTTGTATTCAAGTACTTAAACACTTGAATACGATGAATGCCAAAGACCCTGAATCCATTGATCCCGTAGCGCTAGATCAGTTCACCGGCACTGCGCAGTACTGGCGTGTGGCGCGCCAATTTGTCATTACAGACGGCGTCAAATATCTCGCTGAGAACGCCCACTGCTTTTGGCTTCTCGACGCTGTAATCAGCCACTTACTGGAGATAGGCACGCTCGACTGGTTTGTGCTTGTGAGGACAGAAGTGTCTGGCTCGAGTGCGGTGATGGTCTACGAGGACGGGAATGGGTCAGAGCACGCACGTCAGGAAGTCGCCTACACAGATCTTGCGCTACCCACCGTGAAACTCTACGCAGTGTGGGACAGCGAGCGCTGGGTCATCATGTTGCCCAGCGAGTACTGAGCGTGCCAGTTCAAAGCAAAGCGTTTCAGGAGCAATACCCCATCACCCAAGTGGGGTATCTACGTACCCCCGACGCCACAGCGCGAGCAATCTTTCCAGTCGCTCCCAAGCAAACTTTGCCCTATGCCAACTGCAAAGACTGCGAGCACCATATGGCCAGAGCGCTGGAACCCGATTCCCATGAACGCCACCGCACAGTTCCTCTCCAGGAGACCTTGACCCGAATACCCGGGTACCCCAGCAAGCTGGTGATCTTCAAGATCCCAGCGTCGAGCTACTGGTGGGTGCGTTACTACGCTAATCAACGCATCTTTAAGCGAACGACCAAGACCGAGGTCAAGCGCGATGCGCTAGAGGCAGCCAAGCGCTTTTACGACGATATCAATCTGCGGCTACATAACGGCTCAATAGACGCACCGCTGGACTACAACCCAGCCCAGGTCATGACATTTGCGGGTGCTGCGCGACTACTTATTGAGAGCGAGGAGGGTAAGTACAAGCGTGGGCAACTGACCAAGATCAGCTTTGAGAACATGCAACTGCGTCTTAACAAACATGTGCTGCCATTCTTCGGCCAAGTGGATGTGAACATGATCAACTACAAGATGCTGGACAGCTTCTTGCAGCATTTGAGTGGCGCGGGCAACGGGTTGA
>Ga0222714_10001962_pt1 | contig 22540 bp, 20 predicted proteins | sample C33_3DmetaG_FD_165048 | JGI IMG/M metagenome (GOLD analysis project Ga0222714, IMG submission 165048) | Estuarine water microbial communities from San Francisco Bay, California, United States - C33_3D | ecosystem: Environmental > Aquatic > Marine > Unclassified | place: USA: California...
TCATAGTAAAAATCTAGTAGCCGAGGCGTTCGACACGGTCGGCACGATGTTGCCAGTCTTTATCGACAACAACAAATAGTTCAAGAAATGCGCCCTCAGGCATCTGCTTGCGAACCTCGATGCCAACCGACTTGAGAACACTGCCCGACTTGCCGATCACCATACCCTTTTGACTTTCGCGCTCGACAACGATTTCGCAGCGTACGCGTGGCCACTCCCACTCGGTGACGCGTGTGGCGATCGAATACGGCAATTCATCTCGGGTGACCGCTAACAATTGTTCTCGCACGAGTTCTGCAACCCACTGCGCCTGAGGTGTTTCAGATGTCATCTCAGGTGGATACATCGCTTGACCAAGTGGCGCTCGCTTGACAAGTTCAGCGACCAACAGGTCGACACCTTCTCCGGTCTTAGCCGAAACCGGAAAATACTCGGCGGCGCCCAAAGATGAAATTGCACTTAGTTGAGCAAGCAGCTTGGCTGGCGAGACTGCATCGATCTTGTTGATTACAACGATTGCATTTTTGATATTGAGTTGCTCACTAACCCACTTGTCGCCGGTGCCAAATGTTTGCGTCGCGTCAATCAACAGGCAAACAATGTCAACATCGCGCATCGACTCGAGCGCTGTGGCATTAACTCGTTCGCCTAATGCAGTTGTTGCCTTGTGCAGCCCAGGCGTGTCTACAAAAACCAACTGCGCGTCGTCTTTATTTAGAATTCCGCGCACGCGAGTTCGCGTGGTTTGAGGCTTGTTAGAGACGATGCTGACTTTCTTGCCAACCAATGCGTTTAGCAAAGTTGATTTACCAACGTTCGGTCGACCAACTAGAGAAACAAAGGCGCTACGCACGAAAGAAGGCTACCGAGACGAGATGGGTTGATCTGCCACAATTGAATAATGTTAAACATTGATTGGCGCAAATGGTTTGACCGAATGCAACCTCAAACACTGCAAATCGCAGCGATGTTGCTCTATCTAAATGGCTTTTTCGCTTTGATCAGCGTCATTGATACCACCGACTATCTGGGCTACATCCGCAGTCGTTTTACACTCGGCTTGATAATTGGTCTGGCCGTAGTCGCCTTGCACGCTTTATCGGGGTTATTTATGGCCAATGACCTGAAACTTGGCTACAAGTTCGCGATCGCCGCAGCATTCTCGCCATTCGTACTTCGTTTTTGGGCTTATACAGATCTCGAAAACACAAGCGGAATCAGCACAACGCTTTATCGCAAGTTGAGTGGCGGAAGCACCTTGAGTCTCATCTTTGAGGTTGCTCTGTGTGCTCTTATTCTGCATCCGCAAAGCCGAAGTCACCAAAAGATTTGGTATCGCTAGTTCATTTCGTCACGAAGCCCAACGACCTGCCACACTTGAACTATGCCAAAACTAATTATTAAGAGTGTTGACGAACTAAAAAGCTTGATCGGAAAGCACCTCGGATTTTCTGATTACCGAACGATCACCCAAGAGCAAGTAAATATTTTCGCCGATGCGACTGGCGACCATCAATGGATCCACATCGATGTTGAGCGTGCCAAGGCCGGCCCATTCGGCGGACCCATTGCCCACGGATATCTGACACTCTCGCTCGGTCCGGTTTTTCTGCCGCAAATCTTTGGCGTCGAAGGTGTGGCAATGGGCGTAAATTATGGAACAAATAAAGTTCGCTTTCCATCGCCAGTGCCAGTCGGTTCAAATCTTCGTGCTGGCGTGAAACTTCTAAACGTTGAAGATGTAACTGGCGGTGTTCAAGTGACACTCGAGACGACTTTCGAGGTCGAAGGCGCAAAGAAGCCTTCGTGTGTCGCTGAAGTAGTCTTCCGTTACTACCTGTAAGTTCGAACTAATTATCTGAAGTTTTTCATTACTTCAGCAAAGAGTTTGACCGTCTCAGAACTCGGATAATCGGCACACCACGGAATAAAGCCGCTGCAACCCAGATCAATATATTTTTGAACTTTCTCAGTCACCTGTTCGACGGTGCCGACAAGATTGTTCGCTTGCCATTGATCAACTGGATCGGCACGCAGACTCAGAGAACCCGCTGCCTTGATCTCTTTTTCAGTTCGACGAATGAAGATATCTGGCGACCAGGTCTTGCGAATTTCTGATTCGTCTCGCCCAACTGCAGCACAATGCCCCTTGAGAATCTCACGCTTACGAGCAAACTCTTCTGGGGTGCCACCAAAATTCGAGTAATCGGCATACCGCGCGACGACACGAAGTGTTAACTGCTCACCACCACCGCCAATCCAAATTGGTGGATGGGGTTTTTGTAACGGTTTTGGATCACAGTTGCCACGCACCAAGTTGTAGTACTTGCCGCTGAAATTGGTTTCTTCTTGCGTCCACATTGAACGAACAATCTCGACGCATTCGCGCAACATCGCAATACGAACCTTGGGCTCAGGAAAGTCGTAGCCGTAACCGCGGCATTCGTTCTCGTACCAACCCGCGCCAATACCCCAATCGAGTCGACCACCCGAGATGACGTCAAGTGTCGATGTGATTTTTGCGAGCAAGCTTGGTTCGCGATACAAGTTGCAACCGACCATTTGACCAAGTCTGATTTTTGTCGTGCGCTGACTGATCGCCGCCATCGTTGTCCAGCATTCGAAAACTGCCTCGTGAGCCGGTCGCGGAACATTATGAAAATGGTCGTAGACCCAAATTGAATCAAAGCCGAGTCTTTCGGCTAACTGGGCAATTTCTACAGTCTTGTTCCACTTGGCGACCGGATCAGGAATCGAAACAAGTTCCATTTTCCATCCCTGTGGAATAAAAACACCGAAGATTGTTTGTTGTTTAGTCGTCATAATGGCAGATCTCCAGTCGCAGATTTCGTTGAACCATGATCTTTGTATGCAGCGATCGTGCGCTGAGCGATGCGCATCTGATGAATTTCATCAGCGCCATCGGCGAAACGACTCCATCGTGCTTGCTGCAACATATGCGCTAGCGGTGTGTCAGTCGAATAACCGAGCGCACCGTGAACCTGAATTGCGCGATCAATAATTCTCCACAAACTGTTGGCTACAAAGTGCTTCGCCATTGAAACTTCAGAAGTAAAACTCTGTCCGTTTTCAATTTTGTATGCCGCATGCAACACCATCAATTTGCATTGATAAAGCTCCATCGAAGAGTCAGCGATCAACCATTGAATGCCTTGTTTCTCAGCGAGTATTGAGCCATGCGAATATCTCTGTAACGCTCGGTCGACCATCATGTCAAGAGCGATTTCTGCTTGGCCAATCCAGCGCATGCAGTGCGCGAGTCGCGCAGGCCCGAGTCGATACTGACCAAGCAAGTGACCCTGCCCACGACCACCCAACATATTTTTCGCCGGAACTCGAAGGTCCTGAATCAAAATCTCGCAGTGATTGTGACCACCAGACATTGTTTCGACATCGCGAACAATATTGAAACCCTCGCTCGGTATGTCGACGATGAAACACGAGTTTGCAGCCTGTGGTAGATCGGGATTGTCTTCTGTACGTGCAACAAGTAAGGCGAATTGCGCACCACGCGCACCCGAGATGAACCACTTGTGGCCATTGATAACCCATTCGTCGCCATCTTGATAAGCCTGAGTTTTGATAAGAGTAGGGTCGCTGCCCGCAACTTCTGGCTCTGTCATTGCAAAGCAACTTCTCGCTTTACCTTCGCAAAGCGGACGCAAGTATTTTTCTTTTTGTTCATCAGTTGCCCAATGCAAAAGCGTGTGTTGATTGCCCTCATCAGGAGCTTGCGCATTCAAAACGAACGGACCAATACTGACCTTGGCCGCTTCGGCGGATACTGCAGCCATTGCAGTTGGGCCAAGACCCATGCCACCCCATTCAGCGGGCATATGTGGCAGCCAAAGATTCCAATGGTCGCGTGCTCGACCACGCAACTTAACAATTGAGCGAACGACTTGCGAGCGGTCTTTTTGATCGATCGCATCCCACTCTGGTCGCACCTCGGTATCCATGAACTCGCGTACCTTTAAGCGAACAGATTCAACTTCTGGTGAAAATGAAAAATCAATCAAGGTGAAATTCTCCCTTGAGTAGTTTGGCAGACTTGTGTCACAATCCCCTTACTAGGGCGACCATAACTGATTTGCCCTAGCCTGAATTGCGTGACAGCAAAAACTGGCAAGCGCGACAAATGGGACCGCGAAGATCTGCCTAAGGGTGCTGAAAAAGTAGAAGCAGTTCGCGAAATGTTCGATGCAATTGCTCCTCGATACGACTTCGTCAATCGCCTAATGACTTTTAGATTGGATACACGCTGGCGCAAAAAGACAGTGTCCGCGCTTGACCTACCGAAGGGCTCACGGGTTCTCGACTTAGCAAGCGGCACTGGCGACTTGTGCATCGAACTCAAGCAAAACGGATATCAGCCGATCTCAATGGACTTGTCATTTGGCATGTTGAGCGCCGATCGCAGTGGTGCGCCAAGAACCCAAGTTGATATTTTGAAGCTACCGATACCCAATATGTGCGTAGACGGCATAACTTGCGGGTTCGCTTTGCGCAATCTCGAAAATTTACAGATGTTTTTTATCGAACTTGCTCGCGTCACGCGACATGGTGGACGAATTGCTCTGCTCGATGTGAGCGTGCCGACTAACCGTTTGATTCGATTTGGCAACAGCATCTATTTCGGTCGCATCGTGCCGATTATTGGCGGTCTTTTTTCGAACCGAGCCGCGTATAGATATTTGCCACGAAGCGTCGCCTACCTTCCAGAGCCTGACCAGTTAGTCGCAATGCTGAAGCAATCTGGATTCGCCGACGCAAAACACACACAACTTTCTGGCGGTCTTACTCAACTTCTTGTGGCTACACGAAACTAAATGCGCTCGACTACTCGACTGCTCTCAGCTATTACCGATCAACAAATCGACCTAAACGATTTTGCGAGCAACGACGGTTATTTATTTGTCCGCGATGGCGTCGGCGTTGCAGGACAAGGAATTGCAAAACGAGTGGGTCGAGAGGAGATCATTGCGACATTGTCTGCGATAGATGATGACAACCGAAGTGGCATTGACGAGGCTGGCCCGATTGCGATTGGTTGTATTCCATTCGATAGCAGCAGTCCACATGATTTTGTGATTCCCAAAGTCGTGGTTGGCAAAACAACTGACGGTCAGATTTGGGTGACGACGATCGACGATGCTGAACTTAACTTTCATGCACCTGACGAGATTCAACCTTTCGCTGCGTCTTTCATGGTCAACCCTGGCGTACCTGTTGATCACTATCTCGAGGCGGTTCGCTTGACTGCCCAAGCAGTGCGTGAGAAGAAAATTGACAAGGCAGTCATTGCCCGCGATATTTTCGTAATGACAAACCTCCCGTTTGATGTACGCGCAATCTTGCAGCGCTTGAAGGCATCTTTTGGTTCAAGTTATCGCTATCTGTTTGACGGCTTTCTTGGTGCTTCACCTGAGTTGTTGGTTGCGGTCGAAGGTAACAAAGTTTCGAGTCATCCCCTTGCCGGCACCGCACCACGCACTGGCAACCCAACTATCGATCAGAAGATTGCAGGCGAACTTATTGCCAGCACAAAGAATCAATTAGAACATCGCATCGTGATCGACATGGTGCACGACACACTTTTGCCCTGGTGTTCGTTTCTTGATTGGCAACCCGAACCTTCGATCGTCGCTGTTGCTAATGTCCAGCATCTCGGCACTGAGATTTCTGGACAATTGAGCGAACCAAGGCCAAGCGTTCTCGAACTTGCCTATGCTCTCTCGCCCACGCCAGCGCTTGGCGGTGCACCAAAGCAAGACGCTCTCGAACAAATCGCTCGCGTCGAGGGTATGAATCGTGGTCGGTATGGTGGCGCTGTTGGCTATGTCAATAAATCTGGAGACGGAAAATTCGCTGTCGCCATTCGTTGCGCAGAACTCGACTCGACGCGCATGACTGCCCGACTATTTGCGGGAGGTGGAATTGTCGGCGACAGTGAGCCAACTAGTGAACTTGCTGAAACTCAGGCCAAGTTTCAAGCAATGTTGGCGGCGCTAATTCGACCTTAGGGTTTTTCGCCGAAAAACTTAACGTAGATTTGAAGCCACCATCTGATTGATGCGTTCGTGGACCTTGACATTTTCTTGTCGGTCCGTAACGACACGAGCCAGCCAAGGGCCACGCTGAGATAAAACTTCAGCGAAGTCAGACATATTTGCAACTTCGTGCGTATTGATCTGGTGCGCCTGGGCAACCATTTTTAAGTTGACACCATGTGGCGTACCGAAAATCTTTTCAAATTTTGTTAACTCAAGGTTCTGGGCCTGGGGCAAGAACGAGAAAATCCCACCACCGTTGTTGTCAATCACTACGATTCGCAAATCAATTTTACGACTCGCAAGACCGATTAAGCCATTTACGTCGTGCAGTAAAGCAATATCGCCGATCAGAAGTGTCGTTGGCTGACGCGTTGCTAACGCGATACCCACTGCCGTTGACACAACGCCGTCGATACCGTTCGCACCGCGATTGGCATGAACACGCAACCCGGTTCGCGGTGCGGCGAACCATTCAACATCACGAATTGGCATCGAACTTGAAACAACCAAGTTGGATGCTTCAGGCAACAGCCCGTAAAGCGCGCGTGCGACACCTGGTTCAGAAAGGCCAGGCTCATCTGCCAGTGCAGCGTTGATTGACTTCTGAGCCGAAGATTCGGCAGAGCCCCATAGATCGAGCCAAGAGAAGTCATCTCGCTTGTTCTGCTCATTTGTACGATCAGAAACCAGCTCGGCGCACATCTCATCGATTTCTCCGACAATGTGCAGCGCGCACAACTGGTCTGGGTCAGCGAGAGTTGGCGTCGTCGTAATGACGATTTGTTTCGCGCCCGAACTTGCCAGCCAAGAGTTGACAACTTTCGAAGCAGGAAGTGTGCCAAAGCGCAAAACTACTTGAGGTTGCAATTTTTTCGCAATGTCCTCGTCACGCAAAATTGAGTCGGCGGCAGCGACCACGAATTTGCTTGGCACTCGTGCGCCGCTTCGCGGGTCTGCTAGCACGGGCCAACTTAGAGTTTGAGCAAGATATAAAACAGACTCGACCTGATAATTTTCGGGACCTGCAATGATTACGCCGTTTTTAAGATTCAGCGCTTTTTTCAACTTGCGAAGAGATCGTGCCGATGGCAAATCAACCTTGTCTGCAATCATCGCAGATCTCTCGTTTCTGGGCGGCAGACTTGTCGCGACACCCATGAGGGGCTCGCGAAATCTCAGATTGAGGTGAACCGGTCCTCGCAATTTGCCAAGGCTTGTCGCAAAAAGATCGCGAGCGATCTTACGCCATGTATGACTTTCAGACTCGTCGGCAACTTCGGCGTTAACAAACTTTCGCACTGACACGCCATAAAGATTTTGCTGGTCAATCGTTTGTGGTGCGCCAACACCTTGCAGTTCGGCTGGTCGATCAGCCGTACAAATCAAAATTGGAACTTCACTGTGATGTGCTTCGACCACCGCTGGGTGAAATTCAACCGCTGCAGTACCAGACGAGCAAACCAAGATCGCCGGAATCCCCGAGGCTTTAGCGATGCCTAGCGCAGCAAATGCCGCACTTCGTTCGTCGTGAAAAATATGCATCTCGATCTCTTGCCGATTGGCGATCTCAAGTGCGATTGGCGTTGATCTAGAACCAGGCGAAACGACCGCATGGCGAACACCACATTGAAGCCATTCATCCACCAATGTGGCGCAAAAGGTTGCCGTGGTCGCCGCCGAAGAACCCATGCCTCTATCGTGGCAGCAATGAGAACAAAAAGTTTGTGGCGTTTGGCAAACCGCACAAGCTCGCACCCGACGACGACTGCCAATGCTTAACAATAAGCAATTCGGCAACGGCCCGCGAGCCGTGCTGGTACATGGGTTCACTCAAACCCATGAAACTTGGCTAGATGTCATCGACCCTCTCAAAGAGAAATTCGAGGTCATCGCGATCGACGCCCCCAACCATGGCGACTCATGCGATATCTCACTCAATTTAGAATCAGGAGCAAGAGCGATCGGTGAAGTTGGTGGAAATGCGACATATATCGGCTATTCACTCGGTGGCCGTTTTTGTCTAACTCTTGCACTTGCTGAACCACAAAAAGTTTCTCGGCTCGTATTGATTAGCACCACTGCAGGCATAGAAGACAAAGAGTTGCGCCTTGAGCGCATCAAAAGTGATGAAGAACTTGCCCGGCGAATCGAACAGATTGGCGTCAGTCAATTTGTCGACGAGTGGTTAAGTCAGCCACTATTCGCTGGCCTAAACGCCGAGACAAATCAACGTGCGGTTCGCATAAAAAATACAGCAATCGGTTTGAGTTCAAGTTTGCGACTCTGCGGTGCGGGTAGACAGCAACCAACGTGGTCTCGATTGAAAGAGTTAACGATGCCTGTTCTAGTTATTGCCGGCGCAAAAGACGAAAAATATCGCGGGTTGGCTGAGAGGCTGGTTTCAGAAATTGGCAGCAACGCAACTTTAGAAATTATTGAAAACTCTGGGCACACGCCACATCTTGAACAACCCCAGTTCTTTAACGAATTGCTTTCAGATTTTCTGTCGAAATATTTGGCGACATAATCTGTCGACTTTTAGCGCGTCTAACTAATTAGCAGGCCGACGCTCAAGCTAATAGCAACAAGAATCTGCACGCGGCCAGTCAAAACAAGAACATCAATTAAGTCAGCCCCAGTTGCCCCGGCATAAACACGCTTGATTGGTTTCACAGCCACTGCTAAACCGAGCATCGCAATCAGCGCTGCCGAATACGACAATGCAATCAAGATCACAGCAAAACCAGCAACTATAAACAGTGAGATATAAAACTTACGTGCACCAGATTCGCCGATTCGAACTGCAAGCGTTTTCTTATTAGAAATCTGGTCACCAGCAATGTCGCGCAGGTTGTTGACAGCCAACAAAGCACACGCGAGACAACCAACAACAACAGATGCCAAAAAACTGACAAGAGTTAACTGCTCATTAATCACAAAAGTGGTGCCCATTGTCGCGACCACCCCGAAGAAGATAAACACAAAAACTTCTCCGAAGCCCAGATATCCATACGGATGCTTGCCTCCCGTGTAAAACCAACCCGCCAGAAAACAGAACACACCGACGAGCAATAACCACCACGTAGTCGTTGCTGCCAGCACAAAGCCGAAGACCGCCGCTACGCCAAACGCAAGAAATGTTGCCTTCTTAACATCAGCTGGTTTCTTTGCGCCAGAGCCGACTAGACGAAGCGGTCCGACTCGATTTTTGTCGGTGCCTCTGATGCCATCCGAATAGTCGTTTGCATAATTAACTGCCACCTGAAGAGCAAGACTGACAGCCAAAGCGAAGACCGCATTTAGCCAATTATTTTGCGTTGAGCTTTCGAGTTGCGCACACGCTGCGCCAACGACGACTGGCGCTATCGCAGCGGGCAAAGTCTTCGGACGCGCACCTTGAATCCACAAATTAATCGAATCTCGCACGCAACTAACTTAACAACAAAACATCTACGCTGAAATGGTGCGCGAATTAGTTGCGATCGATATGCCGGCAGGCGTCACCTTTGTAAATGTTCTAAGAAAAGTTTGGGACTCAGGTGACGCAGTATTACCCATTGATCAACGATTGCCAAAAGTTGCACGAAAAAATTTGATAACTCAATTTAAGGTTTCGTCACTTATCGGAGCCGATGGTTTAAGAGTCAAAGTTGCACCTGGCGAACCAGTTGACGAAGGTGACGCGTTAGTTGTAGCCACATCTGGCTCAACTGGAGAGCCAAAAGGCGTTGTGCACACCCACGGTTCGATAAAAGCAGCCGTAACGAATACGGGTGCACGTCTTGGCTGTAGTGCGGCCGATCATTGGTTGGCGTGTATCTCACTTGCCCACGTCGGCGGCCTATCTGTCGTGCTGCGAGCCCTGCATTTCGGTTCGCAACTCACAATCGAGTCTCGCGCCGACAAAGCCACAATCGAATCAGCAGTTAAGAAGGGCACAACCATGACTTCGCTGGTTCCGACAATTTTGCATTCGGTAGATATTTCGAATTTCAAAACTGTTCTGGTCGGCGGCGCTCATACCTCAACGAATCTGCCCAGCAATGCAATTTCGACTTATGGCTTAACTGAAACCTTCGGTGGCGTCGTCTACAACGGCGAACCGATTGACGGTGTTGAGATACGCATCGGCACAGACTCTGAGATTGAAATTCGTTGCGATTCGCTGTTACGTACTTATCGCAATGGAATTGACCCTAAAAATAGTGAAGGTTGGTTGCATACCGGCGACCTCGGTGGGTTTAAAGATGGAAAGCTGTCTGTGCTGGGTCGCAAAGACGACCTGATCAAGACCGGGGGCTACAAAGTGTGGCCAATAACTGTCGAGAATTCTCTGCGCCAGCACGAAGTAGTCGCCGATGTGGTTGTCGCAGGTACACCCGACGAGAAGTGGGGGCAAACAGTTACTGCGTGGGTTGTGTTGCGACCCGACACGAGAAGCCTTCGGCTCGAGGATCTAAGCAAGCACGTACGTTTGACTTTGCCCGACTATTGCGCACCCAAGAAGGTTTTCATAGTTGATGAAATACCACGATCAAGTCTCGGCAAGGCTCTGATGAGTGAACTGGTTCAGTCAACTAATAAATTTAAGACCTTGCATGAGTGAGATAGACCGACACGATCACGAGCATTCTGAGCGATTGCCGAATTCATATTGGCGATTGTTTACATCTTCGACTATTTCAAACTTGGGCGACGGAATGGTTGTCGCCGCGGCTCCTTTACTAGCGATTTCTCTCACTGACGACTCTCGCCTAATTGCGTCGATCAGTTTTGCTGCAATGCTGCCTTGGTTGATTCTTTCACTTCCGGCTGGCGTTTATCTAGATCGACATGACAGACAGAAAATTATGTTTCGCGCTAACTTGGTTCGCGGACTCATATTTGCCTTGATTGCGCTAGGTGCAGCAACAGGTTCAATAAACATCTACTTATTGATCGTTGCCACTGCACTTGCTGGTGTATGCGAATTGTTTTTTGATATGAGTTCACAGGCAATTCTTCCTGCAATAGTCAAACCAGAGTCTCTAGAAGTTGCCAACAGCAGGCTCTACATCTCACAAATCATAAGTAACGGTTTTATTGGTCTTCCATTTGGCGCGTGGATTTTTGTCATCGCAATTGGTGCACCATTCGGAATCAACGCCATCGCCTTAATTTTGGCCGCATTATTGATTCAATCAATCCGAATCAAGTCAGCACCAAAAGTTGAGAGTCCAACCAATTCGTTCGGCACCGACTTAAAACAGGGGCTTACTTGGCTTTGGAAGCATGACTTGTTAAGAACTCTGGCGATCATGCTCGGTATTGCCAACATGTGTGGAATGTTTGCTCAGGCTGTTTTTGTCAAGTTCGCACGTGACGAACTCGGGCTTGGAGCCCGCGGCTTTGGAATTTTGCTTGCTGCAATCTCGGTCGGCTCGATTGTCGGTGGTCTCATTGGTCAGCGTGTTAGCAAAAAACTTGGCGCAACTGCGGCGATAATTCTGTCGTACATAGTTTTTGCTATTTCTGATGTCATCCCGGGTATCTTTCCACGAATTTGGGCAGTCGCACTTAGCGGCATTGTGATGGCGATCGCAGGCACTACTTGGAATGTGATCACGGTCAGCATGCGCCAGCGATTAATACCAGCAGAACTATTCGGCAGAGTTAACAGCGTCTATCGATTCATCGGCACTGGTAGCACCGCTTTTGGTGCACTCATCGGCGGCCAAATTGCTTATTGGTTTGGTTTGCGTGCAACTTATCTTGCTTCAGGCATTGTGCTGTTGGTTGCCTTGATTACTTTGGGACCCGTTTTTTTGCGCGCAGCAAAAATTTACATCGTGCCAGATCGAACCCCGGCGCCGCCATCAATCACATAAGTTTCGCCAGTTATCCACGAAGCCAAATCAGAACAGAGAAACAACGCCAAATTGGCGATGTCTTGCGGCTCACCAAGTCGCTTAGTGGGCAGTGCTGATGCAAGTTTGTCGCCGACGTTCTCAATTAGAACCGACGCGAAAAGAGTCTTCACTAAACCTGGTGCGATACCGACGACACGCGTTTTACCCAACTCGCATGCCAATTGACTCGTTAAATGGATAACAGCCGCTTTGGTCAAGTTGTAAACACCCAGACCATGTTCTGCACGCAGACCGCCAACTGATGCGATGTTCAAAATCACACCTGGATTGTTCTGCATCGATGCATTCCAAACTGATTGACTCCAGAACAGAGGACCCTTCAAATTAACTTGAAAAGTTTTATCAAAGCGTGCCGAATCAACACCGAGAGTCTGGCCATAGTACGGATTCGTCGCAGCATTATTGACCAAGATGTCGATCTTGCCGAAGCGCTTCATAGTTTCATCAACACATGCTTGGGCTTGATCTATCTCGCCAGCATTCGCGGCAAATACATCGGTCTCACCATCCATCTCATTTGCCGCTGCCTGAAGAGCGTCAAGTTTGCGCGAAGTAAGCATGACTTTCGCTCCGGCCTCGACAAACGATTTCGCAATTGCTTTGCCAATACCCCGAGAAGCACCAGTGACGATTGCAGTCTTACCGCGTAATGAAATCTCCATAAAGCGAGACTAATCGCTTATTTTTTTGATTGCGAAATTCGAATTACCTGAATTCGTCGACCATCAAGCTCTTCGACGCGAAACACTAACTCGTTGACTTTTACCGACTCGCCGACTTCAGGCACATGACCAAGTTCGCCGAAGACAAGACCACCGATTGTGTCGTAGTCATCAGTGCTTATTTCTGCTTCGAGTATCTTATTGAGTTTGTCAATTGTCGTCACCCCTGCGACAAGCAGGTCTCCGTTTGGCTTCCGTTGTACCGAAGTGTCATCTTCGTCATGTTCATCGCCGATTTCGCCAACTAATTCTTCAAGACAATCTTCGAGCGTCACGAGACCTGCAAGTAAACCGTACTCATCGGCGACCATCGCCAAGTGAAACTTTTCTTGCTGCATCTGACGCATCAAGTCGGCGACTGGTTTCATCTCTGGAACTACCTCGACTGCGTGCAAGCTCGTTTTGATCGACTCAGTACCTTTACCTGAGCGTTCGGCGGCAATCAAATCTTTTGCGTATACGACACCTACAAGGTCATCTTGGTCGTCATCGTCTGCGCGCAACACTGGCAAACGACTCAACTGATGTTCAACGATAATGTCAATAGCTTGAGAGATCGTCAAATCGTCATTGATAGTTACAACATCTGGACGTGGCACCATAATTTTACGAACAACGGTGTCTCCGAACTCAATAACTGACTCGATTAATTCACGTTCTTCATGCTCAATAACAGCATCCTGTGCCGCCGCTTCAACAATGCCCAAGAACTCTTGCTCGCTAATGAACGGACCAGCTGCAAGACCCTTGCCTCGCACAATGACATTTGTCAGTTTTATCAAGCCCTGCGAGATCATTCGTAGTGGATAAAAACTTGTAAGTGCATTAACTGGCACTGCAGTGAGTGTCGCGCCACGTACTGGGTGCACCAATCCATATGTCTTTGGCACAGCCTCGGCTAAAACGAAAAAGACTATGACGTTGAGTATTACACCGACCGCCACGCCGGGTGCACCGAACAATCGCCCCGAGACGATGCCGGTAAGTGTCGCCTGCACTGTCTGAAAGATATTCACTGTCAAGAGCAACGGGTTGACCCACTTTGTTGGGTCTTCGGCAAGTTTCAGAATGATCTTTGCTCGCTTGCCTTCTTGATCGAGAAGTGCTTGTGCTTTTTGCTTCGTAATTCGTGAAAGACTCATTTCGGCAAGTGAAAGACCGGTAAGTGCGATCAGCAATACAACGATCGTAACAAGCATCCAAAAATCTGCTGCTGTAGGCGCTGCTGCGAAAATCATTCGTACACCTTGCTAAATGTTTCTGGCATCGGCCCACGCCAATGATGTAGTTCTAAAAGTTCGCGTTCACGAGTTTGCATTTTTTTCGCGTCTCGTTCGTCTTCATGGTCGTAACCCAAGACGTGCAGAACTCCGTGGGTTACCAAGAGAGCAAACTCGTCATCGATATTGCCAGTGTGAGTCGAAGATTGATTCTTCGCCACACTCGGACAAACCACAACATCGCCGAGCAAGATTGGTAGATCATTTAGGTCGACGCTCACTTTGTCTGGACCGCGCGATAAAGCACCTGGCCCCGGCGTGCGCACCGCCTCGACCGCATCAAGAGGAAAAGACAGAACATCAGTCGGCCCACTCTTGCCCATGTACTTCTCGTTGAGACCAGCGATTGCTGACTCAGGCACAAACATCAATGTCAACTCGGCCGCTCCACGTACGCCCTCAGATACCAAGACGTTCTTGGCCAATTGATGCCAACGAGCAACATCAACAGGAACTTCAGTTTGTTCGTCAGCGCAGAAGACCTCAATGTCGCCATCTCCACCGACTTTGCGAGGGCCGTTTCGCTTAATGTGCGGCTCAAGCACGATTGCTCACCGCACTCGAACCTTTCTGTTCGTATGCAGCAACGATGTCTGAAACTATTTTATGTCGAACAATGTCGCTGACGCCGAGATGTACAAATGAAAGCCCTTCAATGCCAGTGAGTACTTTTTCTAGACCGAACAGGCCACTGCGGTTATCGGGAATGTCGACTTGTGTCATATCGCCAGTGACCACAACTTTTGAGCCAAAACCAATACGAGTCAAAAACATTTTTATCTGTTCAGGTGTCGCATTTTGGGCTTCATCCAGAATTATGAAACTGTTGTTGAGGGTTCGTCCGCGCATATAAGCAAGAGGTGCAACTTCGACGACTTGTCTTTCAACTAGTTTTTGCGCACCTTCAGCGCCAACCATGTCGTGAAGCGCATCATAAAGAGGTCGAAGATAAGGATCTAGTTTGGCCATCAAGTCACCGGGCAGAAAACCGAGTCGCTCGCCCGCTTCAACTGCCGGCCGCGTAAGAATTATCCGTTGTACTTGCTTTGTTTGCAATGCGTGCACCGCCATCGCAATCGCTAGCCAACTCTTGCCCGTGCCAGCAGGACCAAGACCAAATGTGATCACATTTTCGCGAATCGCATCGACATAATGCTTCTGTCCAGATGTTTTGGGCCGCACGGGCTTGCCCTGATTGGCTCTCACTATGTCATGAGTCAAAACTGAACTCGGTCGCTCATGTAATCGCAGCATTTCTATGCTTCGCGCGACGACAACAGTGTTTAGATTTTCGCCACCTTGAAGCAACGAGGTGAGTTCTTCAAACAAACTGCCAACTGTGTCGGTCTCGGTACCGGAGATAGAAATTTCGTTGCCTCGAACACGAATCGTGGTGTTCGGAAACTCTGTTTCGATTAGTCGAAGGTGCGAATCTCTTTCACCCAGCAAACTTGACATTAAGTGTGACCCTGGCACAACAACCGTCACTGCGGCTACGGAAACACTCATCGCTGCTTTAAGACTATCGTGCGCCAAGCCTTAAAAATTTACGGGTTTATCTCGGTGAATTAAGTATTTCTTACAAGTTCGTCAGGCGACGAGAGTTGATCAACTTCGGTAGTAGGCAACCTTGCAAAGTCGAGCGCGAAATAGCGTTGAGTAGATAGAGGCAACAGTTCGACATCGCCAACCAACTTGGCCATGCGAAACAATAATTCCGCTGCACCACCTTTTGCCGCTGGCTGATGCACTTCGGGAATATCAAAAACCAAAAGTGCACCATCGCGCGCCTCTGCGGTTAAAGCTTGGCGCGCAAGCATAACGTTCGCTCCTTTGGCATCTGCCGACGGATCAACAACAACCCACACGATGTAGTGAACCTGCCCTGCGCGATATCGATCAGGAAAATGCTTTTCAAAGTAGATCTCACTCAACCAACGAGTGGCGCGAACATCTGTTGACACAAGAGTCATTGCGACTGGCAACGAGTCACTCCAGACGACCCAAACCCGATTTGAGTCGCGAGAGATCTGCTCGTTGAATTCGTCTTGATCGAGCATTTCGTGAGTTACAGTTGCCTCGGCGGTTGGCAAATAAGTCGTGCGGTAAAGACGCCAAAGTTTCTCGCGCAACGCCGGATCAACAACGTTGGAGTGACGAGTTACAAACATCGACGGGTACTTTCTCGGCGCACGACGCCGAACCTTGGACAAAACCCCGCCTCCCAAAAGTTTAGAACATCTGTAGTACCGTTTTCGTGATGTCAAAAGCCGTTTCTCGTGCGGCGTGGGCGATGACTGGTCTGGCCATTATCGCCACAGGTCTGCATATTGCTGGTCTCTCGGCACTTTCGAGCGAGCTGATTTACATGATCTCAGCCGTTCAAGTTTTTGCGTGTGCAATCGTCGGAGTTGCAATCAACAAACCCGATCGACGCGTCTGGTCTGCCCTGCTGTTGCTGATTGCGATTTTGATCGCCGCGCAGATTTTTGATAATCGCGATTCAAGTGTTGCCCTGACACAGGCGATCTCGGAATCTCTATTTTTGGGCGTCCAGTTGATTTTGGTTTTCGGATTGTTCGTCACCGTTCAACGAAGATTTGGACGCGATCCCGTGAATGTTGTTTTTGACTCGTTGATAATCGGGCTCGGCTCGTGGTTTTTGATTTGGGTCGTGTTTTTAAATCCGGCGCGAGAGATTTCACAAGACGTCGTCTCAGTCACTGCAATTCGCGGTGCGACTTTGGCATCAAGCGCGATAGTCATATTTCTGCTCGCAACTTTGTTGTTTGCTGACACCGAAAGAACGCCGGCAGTTTGGTTCGCTGGTAGCGCAATTGCTTGTTCATTGATTGGCGATCTTTTCTATGCGACTAATCAATCAGGCAGATATGAAGTCTCAGATCAATTCGCTAATGCGCCGTATATTGCAAGTTTGTTTTTAGTTTCTGCGACGATTTTGCACCCGAGTGTTGCAACCATGGCTTCACACTCGGCGCGACGACTCAAACAACCACTACTGGGTCGACTTGTACTGACAACGACATCTCTGGTTTTGCCCGTCGTAGTTTTGGCATTGACAAATCCAACAAATGATGTCGACCGAACAGTACGCGCGATCTCAATATTTGTTCTGGCTACGGCAGTTACATTGCGCGTAGTTCTAGCGGTGCGTGCGAACGCCGTTTTGCAGGCGCAACTAATCGATTCTGCGCAAACTGATTCGCTTACCAACCTTCCGAATCGTGGTTTGATGATCGAACACGTCGCGGCGGCTTTAGAGGGAGCGCGATTTAACGGCCTCTCGCCAACAGTTTTGTTTATCGACGTCGACAGATTTAAAAACATCAACGACAGTCTCGGCCACTCGGCTGGTGACGACGTGTTGGTATCGGTAGCTCAAAGATTGCGAGTGGCGCTACCCGATCGATGCATTGTCGGACGAATTTCAGGCGACGAGTTCGTCGTACTCGACGCCAAATCAAAAAATCAAAGCGACGCCGTATTGTTGGCCGACTTAGTGCTTGAAAGTTTTCACGAACCGCTGGCTTTGCGTCAGGGCGATGTTTTTGTTTCGGCAAGTATCGGTGTTGCAGTATTTGATCGCGAGATTTCAACGTCGGCAGACGACTTGCTGCGCAATGCAGACACTGCGATGTATCGCGCAAAAGATGCCGGGCGAAACTGCGTTGCAATTTTCGACAAGTCGATGCTTGAGCGCGTTAATCAACGCTTGGCCGTAGAGACCGCTCTTTACCGTGCGCTTGAGCGTCGCGAACTACGGCTCGTTCATCAGCCAATTATTGACATTGACCTTGGCGATGTAATCGGCTTTGAAGCGCTTATGCGATGGGACATGGAGGACGGCACGAATGTCTCGCCCGCCGAATTTATTCCCATCGCCGAAGAGACCGGCATCATCGTGCCTATTGGTGCGTGGGCATTGCTTGAAGCACTCACCCACTTGCGCAGTTGGATAAATCAAGGCATCTGTCGTCGCGACGCCACGATGTCGGTGAATGTTTCGCCACGACAATTGCATGACCCAAATTTCGTTGCTGTTGTCAACGAAGCACTAATGCGTTCGCGTATGCCCGCAGATCAGTTGTGGCTTGAAGTAACCGAAGGCGTGATGATTACTCAACCTGAGCAGGCACTAGATACATTGCGCAGACTCTCAGATATCGGCGTGCGCGTAGCAATTGACGACTTCGGCACTGGTTATTCTTCGTTGTCATTTTTGCAGCGGTTTCCAATCCATCGATTGAAAATTGACAGAACTTTCATCAACGAGTTAGCAAACGACGCAAACGCGCGATCTCTCGTGCGAACGATTATCGCTATGGCAAATTCACTCGGGCTCGATGTCGTTGCCGAAGGTGTCGAAACCGTAGAGCAACTTCACGCACTTGGTGACTTGCGATGTAGCAAAGCTCAGGGCTATTTAATTAGTCATCCAGTGACACCAGAAACGATGGCCAGCACCGTTGCAGGTCTCGACAAAATTGGCAAATGGCCACGGTTGCGACCGCTTAAGTAAATTCGTCGCGTCACCACACACATCACCGAATGAGGCAGAATAGAGCCATGAGCGCACAACATTTGCCGAAAGATCTTGCACTTGAGTCAGCCGAGTTTCGAGTTCGCCAGGCTGGCGAATGGCTTGGTCTCGAAGACGGATTAATCGAAACGATCATCGCGCCGCGACGAGTGCTCGAAGTTTCGATTCCGTTTAGGCATGATGACGGTACGCGAGACCACCTTGTCGGATGGCGTGTTCACCACAACACCACTCGTGGTCCGGCCAAAGGTGGAATTCGTTATCATCCAGGCGTCACACGCGACGAAGTTGTTGCGCTCGCAATCGGCATGTCGCTAAAGACTGCAATAATGAATCTGCCACTTGGCGGCGCAAAGGGCGGCATCGCAGTTGACCCAAAGACTTTGACTGTGCGCGAACTCGAAAAAGTTACGCGACGTTATGTTTCAGAATTGATCCCGTTTCTTGGCCCCGATAAAGATGTTCCAGCACCTGATGTCGGCACAAATGCCCAAGTGATGGCGTGGGTTCTTGATCAATATTCGGCAAGTGTCGGACACATCGTGCCCGGTGTTGTAACTGGCAAGCCAATTGAACTTGGTGGTTCACTCGGTCGTGAATCGGCAACAGGTCGTGGCGCAGTTGAAGCTGCGGCGTTGGCGGGCCGAGAAATGGGTCTCGCTCTTGAGGGAGCGAGAATTGCGATTCAAGGTTATGGACAAGTTGGCGCCTGGGCGGCAAGACTCGCGCAGGCTCGCGGCGCAAAGATTGTCGCTGTTGCTGATGTCGGTGGTGCAATTCACAATGCCAACGGGCTCGACATTGCGATGATCGATCGCAAGATGCGCGAAGGTGCAAAAAGCGTGACCGAAACAGGCGCTGGCGAAGTTATCGGCAAAGGTATTGATGGCTCAGCAAATATTTTTTCAGTCGATTGCGACATTTTGATGCCATGCGCTCTTGGCGATGCTGTTGATGAACATACTGCTTCGCAGATCAAAGCGAAACTGATAGTCGAAGGCGCAAACGGACCGCTGACACCAAAAGCGGACGAAGTTCTCACCGATCGTGGAATCATCGTCATGCCCGATGTTTATGCAAATGCGGGCGGTGTGACTTGCAGTTACCTCGAGCAATGCCAGAACTTTGCTCACCTTAGTTGGGACGAAGATGAAGTGAACGAAAAAGTAATCTCGCTGATGCAATCAGCTTTTAAACGGTTGCACTCATTCTCAGTTGAACAGAAGTTGCCATATCGGTTGGCGGCATCTGTGCTCGGCATCAAAACAATCGCTGACTCGCATCGCATGCGCGGACTGCATCCGTAAAAATTAACTAGCCTGAGAATTGTGAATCAATCGGGCGATGCAGTTGCAGAGTTCGGTTTTTACCCGTTTGCAGATGTCGCATGGGCTTACGACAAACTTTGGAGTGCTACTGCAAGTCGATGCTCTTGGCTGCCTCACGAACTAACACGCACTAGCGACCCGACAAAACTTTGGCAGAGCGATGGCGCCTTTGTCAGCCAGACTTGCGGTTGGCCACTCGTAACTCGACTAACCGAAACAGTTCGCGTCGTTGGCGCGTTTCGCCAAACGACGCCTGAATCTGCAAGCCACTTTTATCGAAGCGTTGTTGTCGGCAGAGTTGATGGCACGCCATTTGACTTTCAAGGTTCTAAAGCTGCTGTTAACGAGATGGAAAGTCTCTCTGGATGGGTAAGTCTGATCGCAGCAATTCACGGGCCGCAAGAATCTTGGCGTGGGCAGGTTCGCGAGTCGGGCTCGCATGCCGAAAGTGTGCGCATGTTGTGTCGCGGTGAGGCTGATATTGCCTCAATTGACAGCGTGACACTCGCCCATCTTCGAAGAATTGAACCCGAGGCAGTTGATTCTTTGTTCGCGATATGCAATGGTCCGCTCGTGCCGTGTTTGCCGATAATTGCTCATCGCACAATCACCGATTTGCAATTGAGCGAGCTTCGCAATGCTCTGAGCGAATCAACTCGCGACCCAAAGATTGCAGATGCGACTTCGGCACTATTTATCGGCGGCTTTGATGCGCTCGACTTAGATGATTACTTGCCGTTGTTGAACTTAAAGCCGAATTATTAAGTCAGAGATTTAAATTATTGCTTTAGGGCGTCAACGATCGCAGTTATTGCTTCGGGGTTCGCAATAGCTTCAAGGTTACGAACTGGTCGACCGTTTACTGCATCAGCTACAGCCAGTTCTACAAGTTTGTTGCTGCGTGTTCGCGGCAGATCTGCAACCGAAATTACGACTGCTGGCACATGGCGTGGTGTGCATGCATTGCGGATACGTGTTTTCAAATCGGCAACGAGCAAATCTGAAAGTGAAATGTCAGGTCGCAATCTGACTGCCAGAACAATGCGCACATCGTTGTCAAAATCTTGGCCGAAAACGAGACTCTCGAGAACATCAGAATGTTGTTCGACAACTCGATAAATCTCAGCAGTGCCGATACGCACGCCGCCTGGGTTGAGTGTTGTATCGCTGCGACCATGAATCGTCATGCCGCCATTTTTTGACCATGAAGCAAAGTCGCCGTGGCTCCACATTCCTGGGAATCTCTCGAAATATGCTGCGCGAAATTTTGGCCCGGGCGAACTTGGGTCAGGTAAACCCGAAGATCCATCGCCCCAGAAACCAAGTGGCGCCGACGGAAATGGTTGACGGCAAACTAGTTCACCCGCAGTATCGAAACTCTGTTTGAGCGAGAGAGTTTGATCATCGACGACATCAGTATCCATACCTAGACATGGACGTTGAATCTCGCCGGCATAAACGGGGTTCGTGGGGTCACCCGCGACAAAACATGCACAAAGATCGGTGCCACCCGAAATAGAAGCGAGATGTACATCTTTTGAAACTTTTTCATAGACCCAACCAAAACCTTCTGGCGCAAGCGGCGAACCAGTCGAGCAAATCGTGCGCAAAGTTTTTAACGAATGCGTCACAATCGGATTTATCTCTGATTTTCGAGCCGAGTCGATGAACTTGGCTGAAGTGCCTAGAAGTGTGAGTTGCTCTTGGTCGACTAAATCAAACAGCCGATTCATCGTTGGAAAACTTGGCGAGCCGTCATAGAGAACGGCGGTAGCGCCACTTGCGAGAACTGATACGAGCCAGTTCCACATCATCCAACCAGTTGTGGTGAAGTACATCACGCGATCGTCGGCTTTGATATCGCAATGCAGTTGATGCTCTTTGAGATGCTGAAGCAATACCCCGCCAGTGCGATGCACAATACATTTCGGCACACCAGTCGTGCCCGACGAATAGAGCACATACCAAGGGTGGTCAAATTTGAATCTGCGTGGTGCAACTGGTGCGCTGCCTCCAGATTTCAAACACGACTCGTAGTCCACGAGTTCGTGCGGCAAGGTGTTCGCATTCTGCGAAACCAGCAAAGTCGCCTTTAATGACGGCAGGCCTTTGCGTACGACAGCTAACCGTTCGAGGCAGTCGAACTTTTTGCCACCATATATATATGAGTCAGTAGCGACCAGAACTTTTGGCGTGATCTGACTGAAACGGTCGAGCACACCTTGAGCTCCGAAGTCTGGTGAGCAAGATGAAAAGATCGCGCCTATCGAAGCACTAGCCAGCATCGTCTCGACTACTTCAATTGCGTTTGGAAGCCACGCGACGACTCGATCACCTTCAACAACCCCAAGATTTTGCAGGGCGCTCGCGAGACTGGCGACGCGCTGGCGTAATTCATCCCATGAACGCGAAGTGCGTTTGCCAGTTTCGTCTACAGCAACTAGCGCTTCACCAGAGCCACTGCGTTTTAAGAAGTTTTCGACAATGCTGAGTTTGGCATCGGGGAAAAACTGAGTGGCTATAAATTGCGCCGATAGATCATTTGGGTTCGCTCTTTCAAGAATCGCACGCTCGCCTTGCTCACCGACTACACCGCAGAATTGCCAAACTTTGCGCCAGAACTCGTCAGGCGATTCAACTGACCACTTGTGCAGTTCGTCAAACCC
>Ga0222714_10001965_pt1 | contig 22528 bp, 23 predicted proteins | sample C33_3DmetaG_FD_165048 | JGI IMG/M metagenome (GOLD analysis project Ga0222714, IMG submission 165048) | Estuarine water microbial communities from San Francisco Bay, California, United States - C33_3D | ecosystem: Environmental > Aquatic > Marine > Unclassified | place: USA: California...
CCTCGCCCGGCGTCTGCTGTCTCTGTGCACGCTCTTGCTCGTGTTAATCGGCTTTCTGCCCGTGGGGGAGTGGCTCATCGCGCCTCTGGAGAACCGGTTCGCGGCCAATGCCGCCCTGCCAGCCCAGGCCGACGGTGTCATCGTTCTGGGTGGCGCCCTCGATGCGGTGAAATCCAGTGCCTGGAATCAGGCCGAACTTGGCAATGCGGCGGATCGGGTTACTGGATTCCTGTACCTCGCCTCTCTCTACCCAACCGCGCAACTCGTTTTCACCGGCGGCAGCGGCACGGTCCTGGAGCAGGAATTCAAGGAAGCAGACTCGATGCGCGTGCTGCTGGAACAATTGGGTCTGGGCAATCGCGCGATAGTCTTCGAAAGCGAGTCCCGTAACACATTCGAGAATGCCGTCAACAGCAAGGCCCTCGTTGCCCCCGCTCCGGGTTCCAACTGGGTGCTGGTGACTTCCGCATTTCATATGCCACGTGCGGTCGGTATTTTCTGTGGCCAGGACTGGACCGTCTATCCCTATCCGGTCGATCATTATTCCCGCAAGGGCAATCTGCTGCGGGTGCAATTCCAGTTTTCCAATAACCTCGAGATTCTGCGCATGGCGGTACGCGAGTGGATCGGGCTCATCGCCTACCGCGTCAGCGGTCGCAGTGCCCAGTTGTTGCCATCCGACCGCAATTTTTGCGGCAATCCAGCCACCACCAGCTAATTGCCGAGGCTCCGCAGGCGATTGCCGAGACTATCCAGCGCGCCATCGATAGCCTGACCGGCGCGTTCCACTTCGTTCTGTAGTGACTCCTGCAACAAATCCATACTCGGCAGATCGGCTCGCAACACAGCGGAGCTGACGGCAGACAACACCACACGCACTGCTTCGGCTATCGTCGCCGCATCGGCCTCAGTGCCGATGTCATGCAGCACGATATCGGGCAAACGCACCGGAGCCGAGGCCACACCGGCCGACAGAGTCAACTGCGCATCCAGCAATTGCAGCTCGCGGATTACGATCTGTGTCGATGTGCCGGAGTCGGTCTCCGCGGTCGACTCGGCGCCATTGCCACGGGGCAGTTGCGCCAGCAACGCACGGATATTGTCCGAGGTAATGCGGGTTTCATACGTGATGACCGGTTGCGCGATCGTAATGGAGTTCACCACAACCACGTCAGAGAACAGCGAGTTGATATCGACATTGAGGTCGATGAAGCCCAGTTCAAAAATAGAGTCAGCGCGATACCCTTCAGGATTTCGAATACGCAGATCGGTAATCGAGCCGGACCCATTCAGGGGAGAGATCGAGACAGCGCCTACGGTCACCTCGGAACCGAGCACTTCGGTGCCAACGACCTCAATGCCAGACTTGACGAGGCCATCGAGATAGAAGTACACCGCGCCGCCGCCAGCGACAACGAGCAATACCACTGTGATGAGAAGCTTCTTGATCATAGTGGTCTCTCTGAATTGTTGAAGTTCAGGAACAAGTTACTACAAGCTGCGAGTGCGTCTAGCTGCCGAAGGGCAACTTGTCGCCAATCACCGCCTCTATCCAGTCAAGATGGCTGGAGAGCCGTTCATAAACCGCCCTCGCCCCATACTTGCCCTGGGTTTCTTCCGAAAAATCGGCGCCTTCAATTTCCCCAACGGCGATACCTGCCAGTCGTAATCCGGTCGCTGTCTCGATGAAGGCGGGCCCACCGCTATCTCCCAGTGCCGGCATGCCTTCCAGTTCGAGGCTCTCCAGGTGTCGGTCGCGGGGGTCCTCAAAGTCGATCTGCAGGCGTTTGTCGGCCTGGGTAATCCGGTTACGGGCGCGCCTGAAGACACCATCATCATATTGCCGACCCGTCGTGCCGATTCCGAAAAAGCCCCAGCCGACGATACTCACGATCTGCCCCAGTTCGTCGGACTCCAGCTGCAGGGGCACGGGCGTTGGCAGCTTGAAAGCCTCCCGGAAGCGCAGCAGCGCGAGATCGACATCGTCAGCCGTAGTGAGATCGTAGTCTGGATGCAGAATCATCAGATCGATCTCACGCAGCTCTCCCGCCACCTCCACCGCATAACGCCGTTTGTTCTCCAGTGTATTTCCTAACAGTGTTTCTTCGGTGCAATGCGCCGCGGTGATCGCCCATTGTTCATGAATGATGGTTGCCGCGCACACCTTGCGATTGCCCTGCCGTTCCAGATAAAACACGGCCGGGAAATCCCGGGATTGCACTTCATACCGCTTGGGGCCAGTATCGTGACGAATGATGATCGCCTGGCTGGAGGCGAGCTTCAGACTGGCGAGCAGCAACAGGATCAGCGCGCTATTCTTCATCATCGGCTCGATAGCGGCGACGGCGCAATGGACGGAGATTGGGCCGGTAGGGCTGCTTGCGCGTCATCTGAAACAGCTTGAAAGTCCGGTGCAGGAATACAAGTACAGCGACGACGATAAACACCAGAATAATCGCAGCCAGCCATTGTTCGGCAGTCCAGCTCGAGGCATGGATCAGATCATCCAGCACGTTTCAGTCTCCCGTCGGCACAATGGGCCTGCCATTATGGCGAAGCGGCGCTGAAAATCCAACGTCGACGTGGCGCTGACAGTCCCATCAATTCCCATTGGCGAGCGAGGAAACCAGTTGTTCAAGGTTCTCGATGCGTTCCCAGGGATCATCGAGTTCAAGCAGTGCCTGCTTCGTGCCCGTGTCGACCGGAATCAGTTCACTCAGGCGCCACCCCAGATCCCACAGATTGTCATGATTGATCGACAGCTGCTTCTCGGCAACCAGTGGATGATTCTCCAGGCTCTGTAGCAAGTCGATGAGACCCGCGTGCTGTTCCTGAACGGGAATCGACTCCACTCCGACGCTGTCCTGCGCACTGAACGTCGCGCGGGCACGCAGCAAATTTCCCTCGCCTTCCCAGCACTCTTCAATACGAAATTTCGCACGGCCTTCCACTGTAATTCCCAGCAGGCCATTATCGAGCTGATTCCAGTCCACAATCTCGGCATACGTGCCGGTGCGATGAATCGTTTGCCGGGTTCCCGGACTGACCGTCTCTTCACCCTGCTTTAGCAGACAGATTCCGAAGCCGGATCCGGATTTCATGCAGCTTCGCACCAGATCGATGTAACGTTGCTCGAAAATCTGCAGATCCAGCTTGCCACCGGGGAACAGCACCACCCGCAGTGGAAACAAGGGGATCTCACGGGCTTCATTCATGTCTGGCTGATCCTTTACGTGCCGGCGAGCGCATCAGTTAATACGCCGCAGCGCACTTAGCAGCTTCTCGTGGATGCCTTCGAATCCGCCATTCGACATGATCACGATCGTATCACCGTGATGTGCCGTATCTTTGAGAAACGCGATAATTTCCGCTGCGCTGTTAAAGACGTGACCTGGCACCTTGCTCTCGGTGATCAAGCGCTCGAAGTCGAGTCCGGTTTTGGCTGGCTTTTGCCAGACGACCAGCGATGCTGGCGCAATCGCCGTCGTCAGGGTGTGTTGGTGAATGCCGAGATTCATGGTATTGGAACGTGGCTCGATAACCGCAATTAGCCGCCCGGTTGAACCTTCGGCTTGCAGGCGCGCTGCGACTCCCTGCAGCGTCAGTTCGATCGCCGTCGGATGATGGGCAAAATCGTCGTATACCCGGATTCCATCCACCTCGCCTCGCAATTCCAGGCGCCGTTTCACGCCCAGAAATTCCTGCAAGGCCGCAGCGGCTGTAGCAACTTCGACACCGACGTGGTGGGCAGCAGCTACCGCTGCCAGGGCATTCTTGACATTGTGCATGCCGGTGAGCTGCCAGGTGACCGAGGCGCGAAACTGGCCCTCGCCCGCCGCATATTTGACAAGCTCAAAATCACTGCCCTGCGGGTTGGACAGCGTGGCATTCCACAGCACGACCGAGTCCTTCGCTTCCTGCCTGCATGCAGCCTCTTCCCTGCCGATGCTGAACCGTTGCACGGGAGTCCAGCAACCTCGCGCCAACACGGTTTCGAGTGCAGTCTCTCCGTTCGGAGCCAGGATCAGACCCGTCGAGGGAATGGTGCGCACGAGATGATGAAACTGGGTCTGGATGGCCTCCAGGTTATCGAAGATGTCGGCGTGATCGTACTCGAGGTTGTTGAGGATCGCGGTTCGCGGTGCGTAATGCACAAATTTCGAGCGCTTGTCGAAAAACGCACTGTCATATTCATCGGCTTCCACGACAAAAAACGGCGAGCCGCCGAGTGTCGCCGAACTGGGAAAATTCTTGCTGACTCCACCGATCAGGTAGCCTGGCTGCAAGCCGGCATATTCCAGAATCCACGCCAGCATCGCACTGGTCGTCGTCTTGCCGTGGGTGCCAGCGACGCCCAGCACCCAGCGCTGATGCAACACATACTGTGCAAGCCATTGCGGACCCGAGGTGTAGCTAAGCCCCTCATCGAGCACATACTCTACGGCAGGATTACCGCGGGACATCGCGTTACCAATGATGACAATGTCCGGATGGGGCTGCAGATGCTCAGCCTTGAAGCCTTCCATCAGGGCAATGCCCTGCTCCTGTAACTGCGTACTCATGGGCGGATAGACGTTGGCATCGCTGCCGCTTACCTGGTGCCCCAATTGCTTGGCGAGCACCGCCAGGCTACCCATAAAGGTGCCACAAATACCCAGGATATGAACGTGCATTACAACTCCATGAAAAACGGCGAGGCGTTTCGTGTTTATAGCACAAAACTCCGGTAGCATTGGAGCAGTCTATCGGCAGGGAAAAAAGAATGGCGCAACGCTCACAGAATTTTTGGGACTTTTCCGTCGATCTCTATGCACGCGATCGCGTTGCCAATGCCTGCCTCGATCTGCAGACCACCTGTCAGGTTGATGTCAATGTGCTCCTGCTGTGCTATTGGCATGGCATGTACCATGGCGAATTATCCGACGAAATCCTGTCTCAGGCACTGGACATCTCTGCCCACTGGAACAGACAGGTCGTGCAGCCGCTGAGGCATGTTAGGAAATGGATGAAGGAACATCCGGAAGGCCTGCCAATGGGAGATCGTGTGGAATTTGAAACCCTGCGCGGGCGCGTCAAGCTCGATGAGCTGGCGGCGGAAAAAATCGAACAGGAATTACTGGAACAGCTCTGCCTGATGCGACTCGATACTCGACCCGCTAATGTCGGCTTTTCTGCCTGCGAGAAGAATGTTGCGCTGCTGCTGAACAGGATGGGAATTCAGCCAAATGATCTGATTGCGGCGCGGTTGCGATTAATTGGCAACGCACTGAAATAGCGGGATGCCGCGCAAGGAGTGAGACAACTCCCCCGAATCAACTGCGCGGCACCACGGAGGCTCAGGGAGCGGGGGAGCCCGACTTGCTCAGATAGAGTGCCGAGGCCGCAAAGGCGATGGCACCTACCAGCCACAGGAAGCCATTCACGGCGGACGCTTCGCTGTTGCCTGTAAACGCCAGAATGAATAACACCAGCCAGATTGCGGCGACGATCCAGCACAGGTTTCGTGAATATCGGGCGAAGGTTGGATTTTTACTTATAATGGTCTTGTTCCCGCCATTGGATTCCGAAGGTTCCAAGGTTCACATCGACTCCCATCGCAGTCAAGTCTCGAGTCGGGCTTATCGCCAAAAGCCGAACAATTTGTTCCCGCTTTGTCCCGGGTCAGCCTTGGGATAATGCTCGCTCCGATGACACCCCCCCCGAAACTGAAGACCCAGAGACTAGCGCGAGCCCGGGGCACTCGCTGCCAACTCGACGACAACATCCCAATTGAAACGCACGAACCGATGCAACTCGCTGATCAGAATGCGTTCCTGGTCGCTGTGGGCGCCAAAGCCAAGCGCCGCGTCCTCGGTATCGATCGCCGGACCGATGCCATAGCACTGCACCCCCTTGCTGCGCAGATAGGCCATATCGGTGGCACCCGTGCTCATGGTTGGCAGGGTTATCACGCCATAGTGTTTGTCTGTCGCCGCCTCCAGCGCCGTAAAAGCTGCGGTATTGAGACTGGACTGGCCGCGGGGACGCGTGTTGCGAGCACCGAGACTGACTTCCACCGCGGGATCATCGACCACCCGCCGAATCGCTTCCACGAAGGCGGGAATGTCTTCGTCTGGCAGAGCCCGGAAATCGACGCTCGCCTTCGCATCCGAGGGAATCACATTGATGCGATACCCGGCGGTGAAGATATTCGGCGATAACGAGGATCGCAACATTGAGGCATGACGAGGCTCGTTGGCCAGAAAGTAGGCATCAGCGTCGGCAGCCCGCGCCGGATCCAGCACATCCAGATAACGGGCGGCGTCCGCAGACGGCGAAATCGTCGCGAGGCGTTCGAAATAGGCCGCCGTGGTTTCATTCAGACGAATGGGTGAGCGCCAATCGGCGATCGCCGCCACGGCCTTTGCCAGTCGGGCGACCGAATTCGACTGCAGCGGCACCGACCCGTGCCCCGCTACACCGGTCGCGACGAGCTCGATCCGGTAGGGAATTTTCTCCACGGTTTGAATGCCGGCATATTGTACTTCCCGGTTTACCCGGGCGACCGACCCACCCTCTGCCAGGCAGAATTCCGCATCGATCGAGTCGAAGTGGTTTTCAACCATGAACTCGATACCATTCTCGGTCGCCCCTTCTTCGCCAGACTCGGCGAGGAAAATCACGTCCCGGTCCAACGCCACATTAAGGCGCTTAAGTTCCAGCATCACCATCAATGCGGCCGTCAGATTGTCCTTGTCATCGACTGCTCCCCGACCGTACACATAACCACCATCCACCGTGGCGCTGAACGGAGGGAAGGTCCACTTCTCCGGGTCCACATTGACGACGTCGGTATGGGCCATCAATAACAACGGCTCCTTGTTACCATTGCCGCGCAGGCGGGCGACCACATTGGGACGATCCGGATTGAGGGCATACATCTCAACCTCAATGCCCGCATCCTCCAGCACCTCTCGCAAATAGTTGGCAGCAGGAATTTCGCGCCCGGGTGGATCACTGGTATCGAACTGCAACAGGGTTCTGAAGTGTTCCAGTGTCTCAGTCTCCACCGCACCCCAGTCCGGGACCGGGGTCTGGGCCAGCATTAGCGGACTGAAGCAAAGTGAACAAATCGCAAGGTGAGCACGCATCATCTATTACCTGTGTTGAGTGAACCGCTGTGGAGCAATGGGTGAATGCAAGACTGCCAGCGCCATGTTAATCCGACGACGCACCGGCACCACGCCAGCGCTGGACGAGACCAGGGTCGAGGGAAAACAGATCCAGCAGGCGCCCGACGTGGTGATCGACCAGCTCTTCCACGCTCGTCGGTTGAATATAATGCGCCGGCATCGGTGGCGCGATGATCGCTCCGATCTGGCTGGCTTTGAGCAGTAATTCACAATGGCCGCTGTGCAGCGGTGTTTCTCTTGGCACCAGCACGAGTCGGCGACGCTCTTTCAGGACGACGTCTGCCGCTCTCACAAGCAAGGAATCGGCATAGGAATTGGCAATGGCTGACAGGGTCTTCATCGCACAGGGCGCGATAATCATGCCGTCAGTCAGGAAGGAACCGCTGGCGATGCTCGCCCCGATATCCTTGTTAGAGTGCACCTCATCGGCAAGCGCCTGCACATCCCGGGTTTCCCACTCGGTCTCGAGCGCGATGTTCAGTTTCGCAGAATCCGACATCACCAGATGCGTCTCCACCTCGGGCACATCGCGCAGCACCTGCAACAGGCGTATGCCGTAAATCACTCCGCTGGCACCGGACATGCCAATAATCAGTCGCATCTGCCTGAACTCCTCGCAGGTGAAAGTGCCTTGTTCCGTGGCAGACGGTACTTGCTCAGGAAGCAGAATACAGACCCGCCAGCAAAAAAAAGAGGCTTCGATTGTTGCATCAATTTCCGATCCGGAGCAAGCGATTGCGATGGCTATCGCCAGCGAGTAACATGCCCGTTCGCCATTAATCGGTCCGAACGCAAACCATGAGCAAACCCAATCTGTTTTACGCCCAATCCGGTGGTGTCACCGCCGTCATCAATGCCAGCGCCTGCGGTGTTATCGAAACTGCCCGCCAGCACCGTGATCAGATCGGCAAGGTCTATGCCGGGCTTAACGGCATCGTCGGGGCTCTCAATGAGGAACTGATCGACACTAGCCGTGAGTCGGCAAAGACAATCGCCGCGCTCCGCCACACACCTGCCGGCGCCTTTGGTTCCTGTCGCTACAAGCTGAAATCCTTTGAGGAGAATGCCCGGGAATACGAGCGCCTGCTGGCCGTCTTCAAGGCGCACAATATTCGCTACTTCCTCTATAACGGCGGTGGAGATTCCCAGGATACCGCCAACAAGATTGCCCAACTCAGCCTCAAGCAAGGCTTCCCGGTTACCTGCATTGGAGTCCCGAAGACCGTGGACAACGATCTGCCGATCACCGACAACTGCCCGGGCTTTGGTTCGGTTGCAAAATACATTGGAGTCTCAATTCGCGAAGCGGGTCTTGATGTCGCCTCCATGTGCGACAGTTCGACCAAGGTATTCGTCATGGAAGTGATGGGGCGTCATGCTGGCTGGATTGCCGGAGCTGCTGGTCTTGCCAGTGAACAGGAAGGCGACGCACCACATATCATCCTGTTCCCGGAAATCGCCTTCGACAAGGCCCGGTTCCTGAAGAAGGTGCAGGCCTGTGTGAAACAATTCGGCTACTGCGCGATTGTGGTCTCCGAAGGCGCCCAGAACCCGGATGGCAGCTTCCTGGCTGACGCCGGCAGCAAGGATGCATTTGGCCATGTACAACTCGGCGGTGTCGCCCCGTTTGTCGCCGGCATGATCAAGTCCGAACTCGGCTACAAATACCACTGGGCCGTCGCAGACTACTTGCAACGAGCCGCCCGTCACATTGCGTCACGCACCGATGTCGATCAGGCTTACGCCGTCGGCAAAGCGGCCGTCGAGTTCGCACTCGCTGGCAAGAATGCGGTGATGCCCACCATCGTCCGTGGAGGTGGCAGCCGCTATACCTGGAAGATCGGTGAGGCTCGTCTCTCTGATGTGGCCAATGTCGAGAAGAAAATGCCGCGCAGCTACATCAGCAAGGACGGCTTCCACATCACCGATGCCGCGCGTCGCTATTTTGCGCCGCTGATTCAGGGAGAGGACTATCCGCCTTACAAGCACGGGCTCCCGCAATACGCGCGACTGAAGAAGGTGTTGGCGAAGAAGCAACTGCCGAAATGGCAGGCGAGCTGAGTCAGGGCGCGAGTCGATCGATCTGCCAGCTGCCATCTGCCTGACGCAGGTAGCGGAATCGGTCGTGCAGTCGGTGTGCTCCGCCCTGCCAGAATTCAATCTCTGATGCGTCCACCCTGTACCCACCCCAGAAATCCGGCAACGGCACCTGTCCGGATTTGAATTTCTGCTTAAGCGATTCGAACTGATTCAATAACACAGTGCGGGAATCGAGCACCCGGCTCTGCTGTGAGGCGATCGCCGCGAGCTGACTCTCCCGTGGCCGGGATGCAAAATACTTCAGTGATTCGGCGAGCGGGACGCGGCTCGCCACTCCGCAAACTTTCACCTGCCGCTCGATAACGTGCCAGGGAAAATGCAGGCTGATCTTCGGATTGACCGACAATTCCTCCGCCTTGCGACTGCCGTAGTTCGTGTAAAACACGAAGCCACGCTGATCGACGTGCTTCAACAGCACAATGCGCTGGCTGGGCTGCCCATCGGCTCCCACGGTTGCGACAGTCATCGCCGTTGGATCAGCGAGATTGAGATCGATCGCCTGCTGCATCCACAGCGCGAACTGATCGAACGGATTGGCAGCGAGGTCAGCCCGGTGCAGGCCGCCTTGCAAGTATTCCCGACGCAGGGATTCGAGATCCATCAGGGTCTTCCAGAAATTAATGGGAACAGCCGGCTATCTGATCCAGTCGCCGTAATTCCAGAGTTGTTGTCGTGCGGTACCGGTTTCGTAATAGAAAGTCCCAGGACCGTGCTTGTCATTGGCGAAGAAGCCGCCGACATACTTCGATCCATTTGCCCATCGATACGTGCCCTGCCCCGAATAGAAATCATCGACGAATTGACCAGAATAATTCTCGGTATTTTCTCTTAACCAGTACTCGGTATACAGATTATCGCTCCACCGTGGCAGGTTAACTACATACGTGCCCAGCCCGTGACGCAGATCATTTTTCCACTGACCGATGTAGAGATTACCCTTGCCATTCCAGTAAGTGCCGCGGCCGTCACGCTTGCCGTGATCCCAATTACCCAGATAAGTAGCCCGTTGCGTCGCAGAGACGGGAATTTCCAGTTTGCCGTAACCATTGAACTGGCCGTTGTTGAATTCTCCTTCATAACGTCCGCGACCCGCCGGTGTTGTCACCTGCAGGATGCCATAGCCATTTTCGCAATCGCCTTGTTTGCATTCTGTCGCCGTGACATCTGCCATCATCTGCGCGGCGCAAGGCGCGGCGAACAGCATGCCGGCCAGCACCAGGGCAGGCAGAGAGGAGATCAGGCCAGAGCGTGATGGCAGGGACATTGTCGTTTCCGGAAAGGCTTCGGGCCAGAGATTATAACGTCCTGCTGCCGAGGTGCAACGACGGCCTTCATGATCATCCGGCACTGAATTAGACTGTGCTGCATGAACGAGACGCTCATCCGCTGGCTGCTCGCGGGGGACTTTGGCGAACCCGAGCGTCAGGAACCGATTCAAGGCGGCAGTATCAATGCCTGTGCACGGCTGTTCTTTCGGGATGGTCGTCGCCTGTTTCTGAAGTGGAATGATGCGGCACCCGCCGATCTGTTCACCACCGAAGCTGCCAGCCTGCTCGCCCTGCGTACCGCAGATACGCTCAAGGTTCCGGCAGTGCTGGGGTGTGATGCGCAGTTTCTGCTGCTGGAAGACCTGGGCGATTCGGTGCCCTCACCGCACTACTGGAGCGAACTGGGTGAAGGGCTCGCGCGATTGCATGCCGTTCCGCAACCCCGCTTCGGTTTCACTACCGACAATTACTGCGGCGCTACACCACAGAGCAATACGCCGCTGCGCAATGGTCATGACTTCTTCGCAGAACGGCGACTGCTGGCGCTCGGTGCTTTGGCCTATTCCAGGGGATTGCTGACAACAGAAGATTTCACTGCGCTGGAGGCCATCGCCCACAATTTGCAGCGCTGGATTCCCGACATGCCGCCGGTGTTATTGCATGGCGATCTGTGGTCGGGCAACGTGCTCTTCACAGCATCGGGGGCGGCAGCGCTGATCGACCCCGCCTGCTATTGGGGCTGGGCTGAAACGGATCTGGCCATGAGCTGTCTGTTCGGAGGTTTCGATGCGCGCTTCTATGAAGCCTACTGCTGCACCGCGGCCAACGCGCTAGCGCCCGACTGGCGCGAGCGCGTCCCCATATATAACCTTTATCATCTGTTGAATCATTTGCTGTTGTTCGGCAGCAGCTACCACAGCCAGATCAGGCAAATACTGTCACGCTATGTCTAAGGCGTGACTCTGCCTAGCAACCAGGCAATCAGACAATCCGGCGTAGCACGTTGAGCGGGCTGATACTGACTACCTGTCTTGTGGAATTCACGCCAAGACCGGCAATGATGAGCATCCCGACAACCGGACCTGCCAACCATACCCAGTAGTGCAGCGCAAAGTCCTGCTCGAAGACTTCTTCCTGCAGATAATAGAGGCTGCCTTCCGCGCCGAGTGTCGCGATGACACCGGCAATGACGCCGATGGTGGCAAATTCGATCAGCAGGCTCGTCAGAATCAGGCGCTTGCCTGCTCCCAGCGTGCGCAGAATGGCATTCTCGTGGAAGCGTTCGTCGAGGGTAGCGTTGACGCAGGACAGAAGCACCAGACCCCCGCAGACCAGCACCAGGACCGAGATCAGTTCGATGGCCGAGGTCACCTGCGCGATGATCGTCTGGATCTGTTCGATCAGGGCATCGATCTCAAACACAACTATGGTCGGAAACTGGCGCACCAGATCATTAAGCAGGATCTTCTGTTCACGCTCCATCAACACTGTTGACATGAAGGTCGCGCCCAAGTGATCGATCGTGCCAGGGGAGAAGATGATGAAGAAATTAGGCTGCATGTTGTCCCAGCGGACGCTGCGGAAACTGCTGACTTCCGCGCTGACGGTCTGCTGATTGATCTCAAATTCGAGGACATCGCCGATCTCGAGGTCGAGCCAGCTCGCATATTCTTCTTCAATAGAGACATAACCAGGTTGAGGGTCCGTATCCCACCAGGTACCGGCTGTTATGCGATTATCCATCGGCAGCGTATCGGCCCACGTCACCTGACGGCGACTGAGACGCCGGCGCACCTCGCCGGGCACGGGCTGAGCACCTTCTGCATCGACCGAGTCGGCGCCGTTGGCCGGCGCATCGATCTCTTCACGTTGGCCGCTTTCGGTTAAGGTGCCAGCCTCTGCATCCGAATCCAGTTCGGCCTGGGGATCGGGCCATTCTCCATTCACGGCGGTTACACGGGCACTGATCAGCGGATAGAAGTTATTGCCCACGATATCATTGCCTGCAAAGAAATCCTCCAGTTCCGGAATCTGTGAAGCGGTGATATTCATCATGAAATGATTCGGGGTGTTCTCCGGTAGCTGGGCCTGCCAGTCGTCGATCAGATCCGTCCGCAACAGGGTCAGCACCAGCAAGGACATGATCGTGATTGAGAACACCATGACCTGCAGCACATTCTGCTTGCGTCGGCGTCGCGCCGCCGTCATCGCCAACTTCCAGGCACTACCTGCCTTCATCCCGGCCGAACCACTAGATTTGAGGAGCAGCAACGAGATCAGTGACAGGACGACCGCGATTCCGGCGACGGCGAGCACCAGCACGGACGTCAAAACCACATCCTGGCTGTACCACAGGATAAGGAAGATGGCGCCGGCAATACCAAACAAATAGGGCACGTAAGCGCGCAGTGAGGGCTCACCGAGGTCCTTGCGCAGCACGCGCAGCGGCGGCGTTTCGCGCAAGGCCAGCAAAGGCGGCAGCGCGAAGGCAAGCAGACAGATGATCGCTGTCAGTGAACCGATCACATAGGGCTGCAATCCGGCTGGCGGCAGGTCAACCAGAATTATCGTGCTAAGCATCTGCAAGATGAGCTGATGGACAATCCAGCCGAGCACACACCCGATAACGATTGCTACAGCGCCGAGAATGACCTGAACCGAGAAATAAATGATTGAAATCTGTCGCGACGTGCAACCAAAGGTTTTCAGAATCGCAACATAATCGAAGTGCCGTTCACTGTAGCGTTTAGCCGTTAGTGCGATGGCAACGCCAGCCAGCAACACCGCAAACAGAGACCCCAGCAACAGGAAGCTCTCTGCCTTGTTGAGAGCATCGCTGACTTCGGCGCTCTCGTCACGTACATCACGTAATCGGTATTGCTCGGCATAATTTGCATCGATCCATTCCTCGAAGCCGTCGAGGCTGGCGAGCGAGTCGCTGGCAAACAGGTAACGATAGGACACCCGACTGCCGACCTGCACGACATTGGTTCTCGCTACATCGGCCATATTCATCATGAGCCGCGGGCCGGCATTGTCCATCATGCCGCCCTGCTGGCGATCAGGCTCGGCGATGATAATGCTGCCGACCCGAAGTTCCGCCTCCCCGACAAAGACCGAGTCCCCGACTTCGATTCCGAGGGCGGGTAAGGCGCGGGATTCCAACCAGACCTCTCCCGGCGGCGGTCCGCTCAGAATCGGTACCCCGCGTGTGAATGCCTGCTGGGTAATGATGACCTCACCGCGAAGCGGATAGGTGGGACTCACCGCCTTGGCGGCGACCAGCATATTGCCGGACTCAGAGAACACCATGGATGTGAAGGACAAGGTCTCGGCGGTACGCAGTCCCCGAGACTCCGCTTCGGTAAGAATAGTCTCGGGCGGTTCGCGACCGCTGCCGAGAACGCGGTCGGCGGCGAGCATATTGGCCGACTCGAGCAGCAGCGCTTTCTCGAGCCGGTCAGTAAACAGGGCGATGCCGGTGACCGAGGTTACCGCCATCACCAGCGCGACAAACAAAAGCCGCAGTTCGCCGCTGAGCCAGTCGCGCCACAGCAAGCGCAGCGCCAGACGTAACAGATTGGCAAGCGGCTTGTTTTCTTCGGGAAGTTTACCGCTCACGTCAGGCACTCACAGCTTCCTCTGATGGCAAGGTGTCGACAATTTCTCCCGCCACCAGCTTGATCGTACGATCGCATTTTTCAGCGAGGCGTTCGTCATGGGTCACGAGCACGAGGGTTGTGGAAAATTCCCGGTTGAGGTCGAACAACAATTCGATGATTTTCGCGCCTGTGGCTGTATCGAGATTACCGGTGGGTTCGTCCGCGAACAGAATTTTGGCCTCGGTGGCAAAGGCACGCGCGATCGCCACGCGTTGTTGCTCGCCACCGGACAACTGATTCGGGTAATGGTGCCAGCGCTTGTCGAGGCCGACGCGCCCCAGCAGAGCGAGCGCCTTCGTTCTCGCTTCAGGATCGCCCTTTAACTCGATGGGCAGCATCACATTCTCCAGCGCGGTCAGACTGGGCAACAACTGGAATGACTGGAAGACAAACCCGACGAGTTGGCCTCGCAGCACTGCCCGCTGCTCCTCATCCATCGCGGCCAGGCTGTGACCGGCAAGCACGACATCGCCTGAGGTGGCGCTGTCCAGACCTGCCATCAACCCGAGCAGTGTCGATTTGCCGGAGCCGGAGGCACCAACGATCGCGACCGATTCGCCCTCAGCGATGTCCAGACTCACTTCATTGAGAATCGTCAAGACCCCTTCGCTGGTATTGACACGTTTAAGCAATTTGTCGGTTCTGATCATGATCTGTCCATCTGCCTCACATCAGGAGGCTGAATTATAGTCCAATTTGCGCTGCGGGCTGGCATCCTGATTCCCGTGCGGATTGCATATCCGCGGTAGCGCTATAGAATGACCTCAAAAGTTTAAGTGGCCCCAAACATAAACAGGCCGCGAATAATCCATGACCCTAAACTCGATTCGGGCAACTTCTCTCAATACGCCCGCGCGGAACAGAGGGTTTACCACATTCCACCAGAACTGTTATGTCGAAAACGATGAATCACCGATTAATCCGATTGCTGGCGGGTCTCTTCTTGCTGGCGAGGATTTCAATGCCGGTGGGCGCCGCCGAACCCGCGACACTGCTCGTCTTTGGCGATAGCCTCAGCGCCGGTTACGGTCTGGAAGAAGAGCAAGGCTGGGTCAAGCTGTTGAGTGACCGTTTGCAGGCAGGCAACTGGCCAGTGACGGTGATCAATGGCAGCGTCAGCGGCGAAACCACGACCGGAGGCCTGGCACGACTGCCGGCGATGCTGGACACCTATGCCCCCGACCTGGTGATTCTGGAATTGGGCGGCAACGACGGTCTGCGCGGCCTGCCCATTCGCAATATGCGGGAAAACCTGACAGCGATGGTCGAACTCGCCGAAGCCGCCGGCGCAACGGTATTGCTGGTAGGAATCCAGATTCCACCGAACTACGGCCCTCGCTACACCGGGCCGTTCTTCGAACAGTTTGGTGAACTCGCCCATGAGAAGGGGCTGGCTCTCGTGCCCTTTCTGATCGATGGCATTCCGCAACAGCCGGAGCTGATGCAGCGGGACGGTATCCACCCGAAGGCAGAGGCACAGGGCATGATTCTCGATAATGTCTGGCCGGTACTCGAACCCCTGCTGGCTGAAATCGCCGAATAGGGGGCCTAGCCCCGCGTGCGCAGATCCCGGCGATAGCGCCACAAGGCAGCGGCGCCCCATAACAGCGCCAACAGAACCAGAACAGTTCCTGCCAGATCCACCCAGAACGCAATCGTCGTGTCGTAGCGTAACCAGCCTCGCGGGCGCAACAGATTCGCCCAGTCGTGCATGCCCGGCGAGTCAGCGGCGGCTCCCACACCTAGCAGCGGCAGACGCAATGCCCGGGCATCGGCGATATAGGGGGCGACATCCATCAGGCTCTGCCCTGCCCACCACAGACACAAGGAAGCACCGAACGCATCGCGATTAAGTTGCAGAAAACAGCCCATCAGAAGCAACGGCAACAACACCTGGAACGGGCTGCCGCCGAGCAGCATCGCCGTGCGTCCACCGGGTCTGAACAAAACATGTCCGGCTTCGTGGAACACGAGATTAATGTTATGAAACCAGGAATTGCCGATTGCGTTGCTGCGAAAATCCAGATTGATGAAGTACAGCCCCCAGACGAGGAAGGCGCCCCAGACGATTACCAAGATCAGCCATTCACTCCCTGTGAGCTGAGGTCGCGGTGGCAGGCAATACTGCAGCAGCGCTTGTCGAGGTGAGCGCAGTGATGCGGCCGGTGTGACTGCCGTATCGACCATCTGCGCCTTGAGCCATTTGCTGAAGACCAGACCACAAGCCGGACACTGCCCGGCGGGAGCGGTGTCAGCCTCACGCCGGACATAGGCGCATTTGGGACAGGTGGTGTACATGACCGCAGTGTACTTAGCATCGACCCGGATAGAAAATAGTCGAAGTGCTAGGGATCGCGAGAACGTCGCCCAGTTTCGTTATCCCGACCACGCCACTCAGGCTCCCGTTCGTCGCCGCGGGCCTCGGCTCGATCCTGCTGACGCCTGGTTTCATCCCGTTCAGATGCCACCGGATCGCGCCGATTGTCGAGACGTTCCTGTCGCTCCAGCACCGGACTGCTATGTTCGCGGCTCGGACTTCGCGGCACTTCAATTCTGCCGTAGTCGCGACGATCACGATGCGCGTCCGAGTGCTCGACACGGGTCGCGTTATAGCGCCAGGATTGACTCCCGTAGAAGCGACCGTGCGGTGCCGGCGGCGTCACGTAACGCTGGATAATAATCGGTGGGCTGTACGTGTAAGCACGGGGGAAGCCGTAACCCCCGGTGTAATAAAACTCCTGACTGAGCTCCGTATAAAGCCCGTTAAGGCGATCCAGCTCGGAGAACAACCAGGGGTCGTAGCGCTTCTGCGAGGCACGCAGCAGGGCGTCCTCCAGGCTCTCATATCGACGACGAACATCTTCGAACTGCGACTGTACCTGATGCGCGCTGCGCTCACGGCGCACGGCATCGACCAGATCTGCCGACTCGCGGGACAGTCGTTCGGCCCGCTGCCGAATGCTGGAATAACCACTTATACCCTGCAGCTCATGGGCGAGCTGGCCGCTGGCGAGATTGAGCTGAGTGGCGAGTCGGGAGATATCGGTGTGGCTCGCGGTCGCACCTGCGGAGAAACTCAGCAGGCTGGCACAGAGCCAGTACAGGGCGAATTTCTTGTGCTCCATGGGTCCTCTCCTTCTGTTCCGAATTTTTCATCTCGGGATCAGAGTATAGGCCGCGGGACTGAACCGGGACTTAACGGGCGCGAAACCCCGACTAGGCCCCGGTAATGGCGAGATAGCGCTCGATTACTGTCGGCAGGCCCCACTGCAGGGATTCCACCACCAAAGCGTGTCCGATGGACACCTCAAGTATGTTGGGGATAGCGAGAAACGCGGCGAGATTGTCCAGATTCAGGTCATGTCCGGCATTGAGGCCAATGCCGGCGGTGGTGGCCGCCGCCGCGGTCTCCCGATAGCGGTCGAGCTGTGCGGCGTGTCCTGTCGTCCCGAACGCACGCGCATAGTCCTCCGTGTAGAGTTCGATGCGGTCTACTTGCAGGGCGGCTGCCTCGGCGACTCGGGCCGGGTCCGGATCGAGAAACAGGCTGCTGCGGATACCGGCGTCTCGGAGTTGGCCCAGAATCTTTGCCAACAGGGTCGACTCAGCTTGCACATCCCAGCCGTGGTCAGACGTGAGTTGCCCAGGTTTGTCGGGCACCAGAGTGCACTGCGCCGGCCTTACCTCCAGCATCATTGTCATGAATTCCGGTGACGGATAGCCCTCGATATTGAATTCGATATCGGGGTAGTCGCGCAGATAATCACGAATCTCGTAGACATCGCGGCGCCGGACATGGCGCTCGTCTGGACGGGGATGCACGGTGATGCCATGTACGCCCAGCCTGCGCAACTGATCAATGAAATCCAATACGCTCGGATAGTCGCGGCCCCGGGAATTGCGCAGCAGGGCTATCTTGTTCACATTGACGCTGAGCACCGTCATGGTCTGGAGTTCCGCCCGAGATTAGTTAGCATTGCCCTCACCCAGAAAATCCAGGGCAATCTTCTGGAACACTTGTGGCCGTTCCGAGTGCACCCAGTGTCCGGCTTCCATCACAATCTTCACCTTGGCAGCTGGGAACAGGCGCAATATCTCGTCCTCGTGCTTGCGGTGGATATAGTTAGACAAGGCCCCTTTCACGAACAATACTGGCTTCTCATAGGGTGTTTCTCCCTGTAATTTTTCGCGCAGCTTGTCATAGTTGTTATGAATTGCCGACAGATTCAGTCGCCACTTGAAACCGGTTTCAGGATCACGGACCAGATTGGTCAGAATGAATTTGCGCGTTGCCTCATCTTCCACGAATGCCTGTAACTGCGCCTCTGCATCGGCACGATTGCGAATAGCGGACAAATCCAGTGCCTCCATGCCCTGCATGATCTTGCAGTGCCCATCGGCCTTGTTGGTGTAAGCGACCGGCGCGATATCGACGACGATCAGCTTGCTGATGAGCGCCGGGTCGGTAAGCGCCAATTGCATCGCCACCTTGCCACCCATGGAATGTCCTACCATGTAACATTGCTTGATGCCGAGCTTGCCCAGCAGCATCTTCACGTCCGCTGCCATCAATTGGTAGTCAATTTCATCGGCGTGGGGCGACTCACCGTGGTTGCGCAGGTCGACTCCGTAGACGGTGTACTTCTCTGCGAACTTCTTGCAATGCGCACCCCAGTTGGAACTGCTTCCAAACAGACCGTGTAACACGATCAGGGGCTCACCCTGCTCCGAGTATTGGCGAAAATGTAGCTGCATAAATGCTCTATTCGTTCAGTGATTTGAGAATCTGGAGGACGTCGGAGTGGTGCGTCTTGGTATTGACCTTGTCCATGACGTGAGCCAGGCGACCTTCCTTGTCGATGATAAAGCTTGTGCGCAGGATACCCATGAATTCTCGACCCATGAATTTCTTCAGGCCCCAGACGCCATATTTGTCGGCGACCGCATGATCCTCGTCTGACAACAGGGTGAAATTGAGATCATCACGGTCGGCAAATTTGCGCAAGCGGCTCACGGGATCCGGACTGATACCGAGGACGACCGCGCCCGCTTTCGCCAATTGCTTTTTGCTGTCACGCAGACCACAGGCCTGTACCGTGCACCCGGGTGTCATCGCCTTGGGATAGAAATAGAGAACGACGCAAGATTGGCCTCTGAAATCTTTCAGCGCGACCTTGTTGCCATCCTGATCGAGAAGTGTAAATACGGGGGCGAGATTCCCCACTTTGAGTGCTGGCATTCGGTGTATCCCTTGCAAAGTGTTTGCCGGCCACCCTGTGGCACAGCATCGATTTTAGACAAGTGAAGCGGCATTATACCGACTGCGCCGGCATTCACTAGCAGGCTGTTGCAAATTCGTAGCCCTTGCTATGATCCGGCCATGTCAAGCCGACCTCGTTCGATTGTGGTACTCACCGGCGCCGGAATCTCGGCAGAATCCGGCATCAAGACATTCCGCGCTGCCGATGGCCTGTGGGAAAACCATCCCGTCGAGGAGGTCGCCACCCCGGAAGGCTTCCAACGTAATCCTGTCCTCGTTTACGAGTTTTATAACCAGCGTCGCCGCCAACTGCTGTCAGATTCCGTGCAGCCCAACCCGGCGCATCTGGCACTGGCCCGATTCCAACAAGCGTTTACCGGCGAGTTCCTGCTGATTACCCAGAACATCGACAACCTGCACGAACGTGCTGGTAGCCGAGACGTGCTGCACATGCATGGCGAGATCCTGAAGATGCGCTGCGTGCAGACCCATCTCGTGTTCGATATCACCGACGATCTGGTGTTCGAGACCGAGTGTCGCTGCTGCCGCATGCCTGGCAATCTGCGCCCCCATATCGTCTGGTTTGGCGAGATGCCGTTTCACATGCCCCGGATCGAACAGGCTTTACAGGCCTGCGATCTGTTTGTCGCCATTGGCACATCGGGAAATGTCTACCCTGCCTCGGGCTTCTATCAGGTCGCAAAGCGCCATGCCGCACACACCGTCGAACTGAACCTCGAGGTGACCGGCTCGCTATTTGATGAGCACAGCTATGGCGCCGCCTCCGTTGTCGTGCCCGCCTATTTCGAAAACCTGCTTACTACCTAGAACTGCGCTTGCAAACCGACGCCAGTACCGTACTCGGAATCGGTGTTCGCGGTAATGGCCCAGCGCTTGTTGAGACTGTACTGCAGTCGGTAACGGTATTCGTTATCGGTATTCCAGCGCCAGTCGAACGCGAAGCGACGGCTTAGCTGCAACTCGGACTCCAGCTCCAGCCTGAAATCACCCGCCTCATCAACCCGCCATTCACTCTCGACGAGCAAGGGTAACTGGTAGTTGATGCCGGCGATCGCGAGCGTCTCCTCCCGCTCGTTTTCTCGCGCCATGTTCTCCACGCCGGCGAAGGCCGAGAAGAACCGGTTGAAGTGGAACAGATACTTCGCCTTCGCCTCGTGAATCTCATCGAAGTTTGAATCGAGTCTCAACTCAAAGTCATGACGTTCCTCAAAGAGTGAGTAGTCCAGTGCGAGAAAATTACCAGTCGCATTGATCCGGGTGCGGTCGAACCAGCGAAAATGCGGCAGAATCGCCGTTGCCATGCTGTCGTCAAAAGTTGACGAATCCGCGTAACTCACAACCCGATTCATACCCGTTTTCATGTGGTACTGGTTGTGACAGTGAAACAGCCAGTCCTTTTCTTCGTCAGCCGCGAACTCGATGACAACCGAGCCCATCGGCTGGACATCGACGGTGTGCTTTAGCGGGCTACGATCGCCTTGTTCGTTGACGACCCGGAAGAAATGCCCATGAAAATGCAGCGGATGGTGCATCATCGTCTCGTTGGTAAACTCAAAGCGGACATTTTCTCCCTTGCGAATCAGAATCTGCGGATCCTGGCGCTGGGTCTTGTCGTTGAAGCTCCAGAGGTAATTATTCATCTTGCCAGTCAGGCGCAGGCTGATCTCCCGCCAGGGCCGGTTCGGGTCGAGCCGGGTCTCGGTGGTTGCCACCAGATACCGGTAGTCTGTCATGTGTGCGACCACCGGCGGACTGGCTGTCGCCATGGCGCCCTGCCCGGGCATGCCGCTGGAAGCCGGCATCGGATGTCCATCATGGGCGGCTGCCGGGGTATGCCCGGCATGGGCATCGGGCTCCGGCATCGCGTTCATGGGCGCATGCGGCGAATGATCCATCGCCACACCGTCCGTTGCTTGCATGCCGGCATGATCCATCTGCAGCAGGTCCGGCGCCGGGACGTCCGGCGCGGAGACGGGCGTGCCTGCACCGACGAGCAGACTGCTGTGGCCGCTGCCATCAATCGAGGTCGCGCGCAATTCGTAGGCGTAGTCGGCATCGACGGGGACCAGCACGTCATAGGTTTCGGCGGTGGCGATCTGCAGGCGTTGCACGAGGAACGGCTCTACATCCTGCCCGTCAGCGGCGACGATCTGCATAGGACCACCGGCGTATTCCACATCGAAATAGCTGGAGGTACTGCCATTGATGAGCCGCAGTTTGACTTGCTCGGCGCCCGGGGCTAAGGCAGGCGCGCTGGCCCGACGCTGGCCATTGACAAGAAAGGCGTCATATCCGACATCGGCGAGATCCATCGGCGGCATACGCTGCAGGGACTGGCCCAAACGTCGCATCACACCATCCAGTCCGTGTTCCAGCACCCGATCCCAGGATTGCACAGTGTCCTTCTTGAACGCGTAAAAATCCTCATCGCGTTTCAGATTGCCGAGCACTGCCGTAGGATCCTCGTTGGTCCAGTCAGAAAACAGGACGGTGAGTGCCTGCAGCTCGGGGCGTTCCGATCCGCCGGAGGTTGAGGGCTCCCGGAACACGATTGGCCCGTAGACGCCGCGCTGGATTTGCAGGTCCGAGTGCGAGTGATACCAGAAAGTGCCCTTGTGCAGCACGGGAAATTCAAACGTGTGGCTGCCATGCGGCGCAATCGGTTGGGTATTCAGATAGGCGACACCGTCCTGGATGCCCGGCAGGATGACACCATGCCAGTGCACGGAGGCCAGCACGTCCAACCGGTTATGAAACGTGACCACCAGCAGATCACCGACTTCGGCGGCGATCTCCGGTGCCGGGATCTGGCCGGCAATCGTCAGCGCCTCAACTGCGACGCCGGTCTTGTTGACGCGCTGGGCGGAGATATCAAATTCATACGTGACGGTCTTGCCCATTGCAAACAACGGCAAACCGAATAACAAAATGCAAAGCAATCGCGAGAACACGGCTCGGCTCCTTTAGCCTGAAACAGGCAATGAAGAAAAAGGAAGACAGAGATACGAGCGAGTTAGCGATTGGGGGGAGGCAACAACAGATCGA
>Ga0222714_10001966_pt1 | contig 22518 bp, 16 predicted proteins | sample C33_3DmetaG_FD_165048 | JGI IMG/M metagenome (GOLD analysis project Ga0222714, IMG submission 165048) | Estuarine water microbial communities from San Francisco Bay, California, United States - C33_3D | ecosystem: Environmental > Aquatic > Marine > Unclassified | place: USA: California...
CAAGAGTAGCATAGTGGATGTTTCCTGTTACATCATTACCTCCAGTACCAGTTCTGGAAGTGAATGGAAGTCCACCCCATTGCCAAGCAGTGTTTGTCGCACGACCTGTAGGTGTTCCATCCAACTCAATGTAAATATGTGCATGAACTACATCACCAATTTTAGTATAATATCCAGTTGCAATGCTGGTTGTTGCAGTAGATTGTCCTTCAACTGAAACTGTGGGTGTAAAAGTCCCTTCCTCATAATCGTCCAAGAGTTCAGAGGTTGTTGTTCCAGACCCATTAGCAGTCGCAGAGAAGTCAATACCTTTTCCTGATGTTGAGAATACTAAATTTCCATTGGCGATTTGGACCTCGCCGCCAGCTTGAATAACAAACTGTAAAGTATCAGTTCCACCAACATCAGAATTAATTTGGAAAGCAGTATTAGTTGCAGTTGCTGTGGGACGATAGATATTTACTCTACCATTACTCGCAATGGTGGTATTACCTGCTACATCTAATAACTCTGTTGGAGACTCTGACCCGATGCCGAGATTGCCACTATTGTCAAGATACATTCTAGCAGCACCATTGGTGGCAAACTGTATACCATTAGATGATGAATTTGAAACAGAATAAAGATATGCGGTATTGGCAAGAGCATTAGTAAATGCATCACCAGCAGTTCCATTTATTCCAACATCAAAAACAGATGAAGTCAACCCATCTTGAGACAAACTAATTTTAGGATTATGCGTTTCATCTACATTATCTGCATCTGCCTGAATGAATAAAGTAGCATCTCCATTTCTATATAAATGAATATCGTGCTGTGGATCATCAGTCCCGATGCCGACATTGCCATCCCCCGTTATTCTTAATGCTTCAGATTCGTCAGTAGCACTAAAAATATGATCCCTATTAAGATTATCTGTTGTATAATATAGGTGACCAGATAAACCTTCTATTTTAGATTCTGTAGCACCAGAATTTGCATCCTGAAAAAGAATACCTGGACTATCTGCTGTAATTTGTAGACTTGCTCCTGGATTATCAGTCCCTATACCAACAGAACCACTTGAAGATATACGAAGTCTTTCTGCTGAAGTATTATCTAATGTTGTATGAATGGCAAAGAAGTTATCAGTAGCAGCACCTGAATTATGATTTGATTGTTTTCCTGCACGAAGAATTACATTAGATGAAGTAAGACTCTCAAGACCGAGTTTAATATCAACAGTCTGATTAATTCCTCCACCACTCGTATTCTTAAATGTTGCTAATGTTGCTTCACCATCAACACTTGTTGCTACTTCTAAAGGTGTTGTTGGGTCATCAGTTCCTATGCCAACCGATCCACCAGTAACATTCAGACCAGAAGAAAATGTAGAAACACCAGAAGAAGTTATACTACCGGTAAAAGTTACGTTTTGATTTTCATCAACATTAAAAGTTTCTGCCGTTGTATTAATACCAACCGTTGTAATACCAGAAGTGGCTCCGTCTAAATGGAGCATTACTTCTCCATCAGAATTAGTAATTTTTATTTTTTCATTTATTGTTGGGCTAGATACGTCAGCCTTCGCCTCAATATTACTAACACGTAGAGTGCTCATGCCTTTATATAATCCTTTTTAGTATTTAGACTACTACTAAAACTGATCCAGAAGCAACATCAACCGTAAGACCTGCTCCAACTGTGACAGGACCAATCAACAATCCATTCTTTCCTGATGGGATAAAGACATTAGTGTCAATATTTTGATCTGTTAAGACAGCACCATCAACCAGTGCAACGTTTCCAGTAACTTGTAACGCACCCTCTGAGTTGGCAGCACCAGTAACTGATGTTGTATTGACACCAACAATTTTTGTTGTAGTAACACCTACAGAATCAGATGCCCAGGTTCCACCAGCACCAACACCACCAGCAATACTAATATCTACCGTATTTGTGCTAGAATTATATGAAAATGTATTTCCAACTCCGATGAAGTTTAACTGCGTTACTCCAGCACCAATAGATGATCCACCAGATTGAATACCAACACCCTTAGCTTCAGATGTTAATTTTGCTGGAGATACTGTACCATCACCAGGAACACCAATTCCTAATGCTAAACCAAGAACAATACAGAAAAAATCGTCAGACGCTAATGGAGCTGATGCAAATATGATTTGGTTTTCATTAATTTGATATGCAGATTCTGGTTCTTGAATGACACCAGCAATCGATACTAAGATTGAATATGCAGACCCTGGATAAAATGTTTGACCACCTGATGTCAGATTAAAAGTCGTTTCAATCCCATTAAAACCAGATGAGATATCATCTAGTTTCAGGTAATTCCCAGATGTTAATTGACGACCAAGATATGCCATTATGGTTTTTAGTTATTTATTGCGTCAATAACTGCCTGTGGTGTGGCATCAACCACTGCCTGTGCCGCTGCTCTCTCCTCTTCATCTTTGACAATCAATGGATTTCTGACACTCTCTGTGGTTGACTCCATTGTTTCTTGGTCTGTTGTGGTGACTTCAACAAACTCTTCCAGTGGTTCAATCGCAGTCTGGGTGATTACTTCTTCTGTAATCTCATTGGTTTCAACTTCACCAGTCTCTTCATTGAAGACTTCTTCTGTTCTTATTACAACAGTCTCACGGACTTCTTCACGACCTTCAAGAAGAACATACTGTGAGAGTCTTTCAAATGCAACCACGTATTCATTCAGTTGCTTATTGAAAGTCCAGTTGTCTGCTGCTTCCTGAACCCAAGCAGGAACTTCTCCGATGGTAGTTCCACCAGTGATTGTCTTGGGATACTTATCCTTAATCTCTTGAATACCTGCTTTCCAGGCATCTACACCTTCGTGATAGATTTGGTCAAACTGGGCAGCATAAGAAGGGTATTCTTGTGAACGAAGAGTAGCATAGTCAGGTTCAATGATGTCTGGACCTTCTACGATTTCTATTCCTTGTTCAGCAACATCTTGGATAAATTTTTGGTAGTCTCTGTTTGCTGGGTCTTGTGGGATAAAAGAATTTTCTTTTTTTATAAAAGTATTGCCAAAAGGATTAATTTGTATTTTATACATTTTTATAACTCCGCAGTTGCTTGTAGATTTCCTCTTGGAGCGCCAGATACAGTGGCATCGCCATATATATGAACTGTTTGTGGGGAATTGGAACCAGCACCAAAATTTGCTCCGTTACTAGTATTAGTAATTGTAACCTGTGGAGTTGCTCTCATAGTACTTGGACAGGAAAGTTCCATAATCTGATTAGTACCTGGAGAAGTTCCATATCCAGCCATATAAACAACACCATCAGTTTGCCAATAATACCTCTGACATAATGCCAGTTCCTCACCATAACTTCTGTGCTCAAACTCTGTGGCGTTTTTGCCGACTTCTAGTTGGACTCCTGTAATACTAATATTTCCAGAAGGAGTGCTGGTGCTTCTTGGCATAAGAACTAAAGAAGTATTTGTTCCAGAGGGAGAAACACCTATAGTATAAGTTCTTTCATATCTTTTCCAATTTGTTGTTAATTTATGAAAAATGGACTGGTCACTATGAACAATAGACTGATTTGTAGAACTACTAACTACATCTCTAAATGCAATAAAATCTCTTAATGTATCTCCGTTTACACTAGATTTTGCATAATAACTTATTGTGATTATTTGTCCATTATAAAAAACTCCTGCATTTCCACTTCCTGGTAATTCTATTGCTTGTGCAATAATATACTCTCCAGTAGGAGTACCACTAGTTTCTATTGAATAGGTAAATCCAGATTGACTTGGAACATTTGTTGAACGACTAAATGTACTATTACCCCCCCAACAAAACCATCTATCAGCTGAACCATATGTAGTTGTTGATTGTGTTGTTCCTCTTTGCCAAACATCAAACCCTCCATTAATAATCAAATTCTTCCGACCAGCACTCACAAGGTCTCTGGCATCTTGTGCAGTCTCTGCTCTCATCAGTTCGGAACCTTTGAGACCAATGGGTTTCTGAAGTTCCTTTAACTTTTCTCTAATTGAAAATGCTGGTTTATTTGCTCTGACTGTCATTGATTATTGCTCCACTACAAAACTATCATACGCAGAAATAGCAGTGGTGACTGCCGTAGTTGTATTATTTATTCTGCGTAGTCCTTGGAATTCTGAACGACCACCTGAAGTTCCAACGTGAAGTCTTTGAGTAACCTCGTCATAAGCAAGTGCAGTTACTGCGTCTGATGAACCATATAGGGTACAGGCAGCGTTCTCTTGGAAGAGTACCTTTTCGTCCTCATAGATTTTTTTGATTTGTTCTGCGGAAGGTGCTGATGCTGATACTCTCCATAATGCCATATTACCATCTTGAAAATGAGATGCAGCATCACTTCTTATACCAAATGATAAATTTGCACTAGTGTTAGTAACAGAATTTGTGCCGACATCAGTACTTCCAAGAAGTCTACCATCAACATACAAATACATTACCGATCCTCGTTTTATGCCACTATAAAAATGCCAAGTTCCATCAAGATAATTTTGATTGGAAATGACAACGCCAGCGGAAGAAGATATAAGGAATTGATAAGTGCTATTTGTAATATACCCCCTAAGTCTATTTCCAGTCCTTGCTGGATCCATACGCTCAAAGAAATATCCGCCAGATGAATTTGACGATTTAAACCATCCAATAACGCTAATATCTCCAGTTCCAACATCCAAATCAGAATTATAAGGTTGCATTAAATAATTACTTCCACTAAACCCACTATACCCAACCAGTTCTGCACCAGTGGCAACGGCACTCTTGGTGACTGTTCCGTAAACACCAAGACCTTTTGCTGGATAATTTACTCCACCATTTACGGATCTATCTAATTCTGCTAATCTCAGATTAACACTATTTAATTCAAAATACATACTACCACTAGTTCCATTATCAACAAAAATTTCTGTTATAGATGCTCCAGCAGTAAGAACCATTGAGAAAATACCATCCCCACCTATAGTTCCATTATAAACTGAACCAGAAACAACACCAAATCTAAGACTACCACCAGAAACCGCAGCAACATCAACCGTCATAATATATTGGTTTCCCTCAATTAGTGTTGGAAGGTTTGATACATTGACCTTACAACCTTGATAGTTTCCTGTGCAACTAACTCTAAGATTTGAATTATTGATACTTAAACTTCCACCAGAAGATGTTGCTTGCCAATCTGTCGTAGCAGTGAAGTTTCCATTTCCTGGATTTGGAATTAGTTCACTTCCAGTTACATTCGTAGCATCAGTATCAGACAGGAACGCCCCTTTGATGTCTCCGTGCATCCATCCTGTGTTGTAGGAGGTGGTGGCAATAGAAACTAATCTACCACTATCAGAATCTAAAGAATTGGATGTGTATGTATAGTCTGGATATAATCTTGAGAGACCAGTATTTAGGTGACCTATGTTTATAGTGGAATTATCTTTGACTGCTAATTTTGTAGCAGATGCTGCTCCAGAACCACTAATCCAACTATTATAACCAGATATTCCAGTATAACCAGTCAAAGTTCCACTAGAACGATCTTGATTAAATGATGAAATTTTATATGTATAAACTAAACTTGGATCTTGTATAATATGTAAGTATTCATTTTCAAACTCTACTTTTCTACTGATAATATAACCAGAGGTAGTCGCAACAGTATCATAAACACTCCCATCATCCTTAATGACACTCACACCACCATTAGTCGCAACGGCAATAGTGGGAATTGGAAGACCAGTAGCATCGTCAATAGGTGCGTTTGGTAGCACGGTCATTGCTACGTCGTTTACATTATCAGTTACTATATTTGCAGTATCTGTATTATTGTCATCATATCCTCTCCCCAATCCAGTATTTCCAGTATTTCTAGTAGATATATATTTGCTCGTCCAATATCCATTAGTTCCATTATTACCAACACCACCTCTTCTGCGTCTTGCAGTATCTCTTGCAAACATTATTTCAACTAATCCACCATAGGACTCATTTTCACCAACAGCAATAACTCCATTTAATGCAGATATTGCAAAATGATTATCGTCATTTGCACCCAACATAGTGCAATTTCCATTTGACTTTGTGTTAGTTTGATTGAAAATCATCCACATAGGCATGTCTGGATCATCTCCATCATATATTGTTAGTTTCAGTTGCTCTAAAACCAATATAGCAACAGCAGGAAACTCTCGTCTGGTTCCTCTGGTTGCTGTTCCTAAGGTTTCATTATACCAACTCGTATGGGTGGTTCTCTTTCTCCAGGCACCACCATCAGAATCCTTTGAAGTATCATAGATGAAAATATCACGAGCAGTATCAGCAATCTCTGAATTAATCTGCGATAGATTCTTAAGGTCTAAATCCTTAATGGATGCGTGGTCGGGTGATTGATATGCCAATCCACCCAACATACCATTTGTTGGTACTTGATTTAATCCAGTTCCGACAAGATTAGGCATTGCTTATGATACTCCTTATATCCCTATTTATTGTCTTGTGAGAGACTGTAGTTGAGCATTTGTGAGTCTCTTGTTGTAGTATTTTAGTTGTTTTAAGTATCCAGATGGGATAAAATCTGAACCTCTGGTAAATAGAAGAATAGAAGATGCATTTGAATATAATCCAGTTTTCAATGAGGTTTGGTTTGTTTGGGTTAATGAACCATTATATGCAGAACTTCCATTTGAACTGCCAATAGCAAATGCAAATCTATTATTAGTTTGAGAATATGTTGAAGAAACATTTACAATACTGTCTGAACCATTATATGATTTCCAATAATCATCAATATATCTATAAAGCAACCAAGGATATGTTGCACTTGGAAGAGTCAAAATTGCCATAGAATCAGTAGAAGTTGTGTTTTTCAAATCAAAATCAACAAAGAAACTATGGTCTGTGTCGCCATAAAAATCAGTGAAGTTTGTTCCTGTGATTTTTGCGAAGTCAGCGGCACGAGTCACTGTGCTTCCGCTGGTGGGGATGTAGGAGGTTGGGAAAGAACCTACTTCTACTTGACCACCCCACTGATAGTAATAACTTGTGGTGTCTCCACTGTGCCCACCAGTAGTTGCAGTATAAGACCAAATTCCATCAGTCTGTGAAGTTCCTCCAAATTCCCCTGTTGCTTCAAGTAAATACCAACCGTTTGGATATGCTGTTAATTTTGTTGATATTGAACTTCCTGTGGAATTGACAGTTCCAGTATCCAAATCTACAATCAGATATGGAACAGTTGTCCACCTAGATGAAGAACTGACTGTAAGACCAACCCTAGTTGCTGTTCCTGCTTTCAACCACATACTGTGAGTATAAACGGTATTTGCCGAATATGAGAGTTCTTCCCTAAATCCAAATTGTGATTGAGTACCTGTTGATATAATTTTAATAGCACTATATGTTCCGTCTGGTGCTAAAGTTTCTTGAGTGATTGATGGTATTGATGAACTATATGTTGTCCATCCATTATAGGTTGTGGAGTCTGGAACCAAATTAGTCCTACTCTCCTCAATCAATAACCCAAGACTCTCACCAGTCTCTGGGTCGTGGTCAAATCTTGGAACATTATTTGGAGCAGTGCGAATAATACCTAACTCATCAGTATAAGTTCCGATACTATCTCTGGTGAAAGTAATTCTACGGTCTAATGTTTTTGTCGCAGCAAAGTTAAGGTCTAGTGTGGGTCTGATGGTTGGGAAATCAGAGTCTCCTGCAATCTCAATAGATGCAGTTCCCATTGTCAGAGTTCCTGTGATTCTTGCATCACCTTCTACTCTGAGTTTTTTGTCTGGATTTGTGGTTCCTATGCCAACATCGCCACCTGAAGTTATACGAAGTCTTTCTGATGAACTGCCGGTAGTAACTACGAAATCATTTACACCAATAGATAAGTCTTCATACGCAGTTGATGTTCTATTATAAGAAATAATTCTTTGATATCCGAGACTAGCAACATCGGGATAAAATTCAATACCATGAGATCCATCAATATCCTTGAATCTGGCATTTCCATATACTTCAAGTTCTGCCGCTGGATTATCAGTCCCGATGCCAACATTGCCGCCAAGTGGATTTAATAATAGTGAATAGTTAGTCCCAGTGCCATCAACTCTAGTTTGTTGAATCCAACCAGATCCACTACTTCTTACACCAAAATTGATTCCATAGTCAGTATCTTGATTACTTATAACAAGTGACCCAGTTCCTACCCCAGCAACAGGTGCTTGGTCTAAATATTCCCCCCTAATGTGTAAAGGTGCTTTTGGAGATGAATAATTTCCAATAGATAAGCGACCACTTGAAGTTATACGAAGTCTTTCACCACCACCACCCGTATTAAAGTATAATCCATCACTAATAGTACCAACCCTATTGGCAAAATCGCTAGAAGTATCAGTATCCTTGAAAACTATATACGCATTGGCATCTGTTGATTCAATAAAAATGCCTCTATCTTCACTAGAGAGGATATGTAAGGGAGCAGATGGATTATCAGTCCCTATACCAACAAACCCACCATCAGCAACAGTTACTACCTGACTAGTACCATCATAAAGTCTTAGAATATCCCCTGTGCTGCTCTGTGTGACCGCTACAGCAACGTTAGTATTACTTGCTGCTACTTCTAACTTATCGACCTCTGTGACCAGTGTATCGAGGGTTGTAGTCGTTCCTTGTACCGTTAAATCGCCAGTGACTACTAAATCACTAAGCGTTGAAATGCCAGAGGAAGCAACAATATTTGCAACTGTAAGTGAGTCTGTGTCTTTAAATGTAACGTTTCCAGTGCGCCCATAGAAACCTGTAACAGCACTAGAAGTTGCACCAGCAAAACCAATGTGTCTTACCTGAATATCAACTCCAAGACCAGGAGCAGAGGCAAAGGAAATAACGTTTTCAGTTACGCTATATGCTTTGGTAGTCGTCGCATCTGATGGATATTGTACAACACCATCAAGAGTAACTAAAACGTTCTGGTTATTTGCTGGTGACTTAGACAGTGTAAAGTCTGTAGTGACATCATCACCAGTAAAACTATCAACAGTATTATCTGAGATGTCAAAACTAGCAAAGTTGTTTGCTACAATATGACCCCAGAAAGCATCAGTAGATGCTGGTGCTGTAGAAAATACAATAACACTATCAAGGTCAAATCCAAAACCATTCGTTGGTGATGAAGTATCTTGTGGTTGCTGAATAACACCGTTGATAGAAATAGTGAGCTGAGCAGCTCTTGTCATTTTGGCTTTGGTGCCGTTGTTATATGTCGCCTTAAACTTTGTGTTGACACTATCGAAAGCAACATTCAGAGTATGGTCTGAACCCGTTCCTAATGCAGATAATGAAATTTCTACATCGTTAGCAGCATCTGTTGCGTTTGCTGCCAACTTAATTGTGTTTTGATCACTTTTAATAATATAATATTGATTACCATCAGTCAGACCAACAATATCCGAACCACTACCGTTTGTATAAGTTACTCTCTGTCCAGTAATAAACCTATGAGCATTATCAGTGATTGTATTATCAGATGTTGATACAACAGATGAAGACGATCCATCAAACGTTAAAGTATATGATGAAATATCGTCTAATATCTTGAAACTATTATTTTCACCTGTTGATGGTTGGTTGCCAAGATATGCCATTATGGTCTTTTTAGTTATTTATGTGTTGGTTGTAATACCAATGTGTGCTTTGATTGCTACAATCTCTGCTCTGAGTTCTTGGTTTTCTGCATCAAGTTCTTTGATTGCATTAATCAAAGGACTTATAAACATTTCACGGGAAATTGCCTGAATACCATCAGGACCAACATCCCATCCAGCAAAAGTATCTACACCCTCTTCATCAAGTGCTTGTTTTACTTCTTGTGCAACAAGACCGTGCATTACAGTTTCAGTATCACGATTGTTTTCTTCATTATAATAAGGACTGTCTGCTTCTAATTGATCACTTGATTTCCAATTATATTTTACTGGTCTCAAGCGATTTATAAAAGATAGACCAAGAGTGTCATCCTGAATATTATCTTTTAATCTAACATCAGAAGTTTGTGTCCAAGTTGCATTGGTTCTAAATGGATTATAAACCTTTCCTCCATCATCTCCCAATGTTACATAATAATTTCCTTGTCCTACAACATTATAACCTATTACAATTTGTCTTGTTCCACCAGCACCACTAACTTCTGTATTTGCTCCTAATAAAACGTTAGCATCACCAACAGTAACATCGGCACCAGCACGATGACCTATTACCGTGCTCAATTGATTAGTTATGGTGTTATCAGATGCTTGATACCCAATGAAAATATTATTAGAACCACTAGTAGTACCATATCCTGCCTGATCCCCTAAGAAGATATTATAACATCCAGTGATATTAGATCTTCCAGTGTAACGACCAATAAAAATGTTATGGCATCCAGTAGTATTGGAATATCCTGTTTGATATCCAAAGAAGTTATTATGAACTCCAGTGGTATTAAAAAATCCTGATTGACGACCTATAAAGTTATTATAATCTCCTCCAGTTGCAGCACACCCAGCTTGTAGTCCAATAATATTATTAAAACTACCAACGGTGATGCAACGTGCTGCATTTTCTCCAAGATAAAAATTATAAGAACCAGTAGTATTTCCACGTCCAGCATAATTTCCAAAGAAAGCATTTGAACAACCAGTTGAAGTTACTCTACCAGCAGCAATTCCAATCATAATATTATGACTTGCTGTATTGCAACATCCTGCAAATCTTCCAAAGAAGTTATTATCAGTTCCAGTAGTATTTGCAAATCCTGCCTGATTACCTAAGAAGTTATTATAACATCCAGTGGTATTACAATATCCTGAGCACGTTCCAAAGAAATTATTATAAGATCCTATAGTATTAAAACGTCCACTAACTCTTCCTAAGAAGTTATTATCTCTTCCTGTAGTATTACAACAAGCTACGTAAAAACCTAAGAAGTTATTAAAAGATCCAGTAGTATTATTAAAACCAGAACGATTACCTATAAAATTATTATGTTCACCAGACTCATTAAATCTACCAGCATTTTCACCTATAAAATTATTGTGACTTCCATTGGTATTTGCATAACCAGCATTTGTTCCAAAGAAGTTATTGCGAGTTCCATCAACATTATTTAAACCAGCATTTGTTCCTAGGAAATTATTCATACAACCAGTGGTTGTATTTCTTCCTGCAGCATATCCTAAGAAGTTATTGCAATTTCCAGTAGTAATTGAACAACCTGCAGAAGTTCCTAAGAAATTATTGTAACAAGATGAAGTTCCACAACGTCCTGCATTATTTCCAAAAAAGTTATTATGACATCCATCAGTATTTGCATATCCCGCAAGGTTGCCAATAAAATTATTATGTTCCCCGTTAATATTAGAGTATCCAGATTGCCTACCTAGGAAGTTATTAAAAGATCCAGTATCGTTGGAATAACCAGCAACGCATCCTAAGAAGTTATTATCTCCTCCTGTGGTGTTGCATCTTCCTGCCTGATTACCAAGAAAATTATTATAAGATCCATCAGTATTACAACGTCCTACATTATTTCCAAAAAAGTTATTAAAAGATCCAGATGTGTTTCCAAATCCAGCAAAGTAGCCTATGAAATTATTATAACAACCAGTCGTGTTAGAACATCCTGCATTCGTACCAAAGAAGTTATTCCCACAACCTTCAGTATTAAAGTATCCTGCTTGATTTCCAAAGAAATTATTATCGGATCCAATTGTATTACAGTATCCTGAATTGCGACCTAAGAAATTATTATAACAACCAGTTTCATTACATTGTCCAGCACTTTGACCAAAGAAGTTATTGTTTGATCCATCAGTATTTGCATATCCAGCATTATGACCTATAAAAGTATTTTCTAGTCCAATTGTATTATTACGTCCGGCATTGTATCCTAAGAAAGTATTAAAACTGCCAGTAGTATTATAGTATCCTGCATTCGCACTAAAGAAATTATTATAACAACCAGTAGTATTTGATCTTCCAGCTCTATATCCTATAAAATTATTATAAGATGCGGTGGAATTCTCATATCCTGCAAGACATCCTATAAAATTATTATGACAACCGGTTGTATTTGAAAAACCTGCAGCAGTGCCAAAGAAGTTATTATTACATCCATCAGTATTACAACGTCCACTGTTTTGTCCTAAGAAGTTATTATGACAACCAGTTGTGTTTCCAAATCCAGAATTTAATCCTAAAAAGATATTACAACTTCCACTTGTATTTGAACAACCAGCATTACCACCAAAGAAATTATTATTAAGTCCACTAGTGTTTGCATTTCCTGCATTCACACCAAAGAAATTATTATTATCACCAACAGTATTATTATATCCAGACTGATACCCTAAAAAGTTATTATTACTTCCACTAGTATTAGAGAATCCAGCTGAAGGACCTAAGAAGTTATTATGAGACCCGATAGTATTAGAGAATCCAGCTGAAGGACCTAAGAAGTTATTATTAATTCCAGTAGTAGTATTGGCACCAGCATTAAGACCAGCAAAGAAATTACTCCCAGCAGTATTACTACTAAATCTATTTGCTGTTATAATTCCAGACACATTAAGTCCGTCGGCATTAATTTCAGCAATACCAATAGTTATTTCAGACGAAATGCCAGAACTGGTTACCTGTGATAAGCGATCAAGTGCCATTATAGTCTTTTTAGATATTTATGATCAATAAAAAATACCCCTCTCGGGGTATATTATTACTCGGCAATTGCTGCTCTTCCTGCTGTTACTGCATCAGAAAATGGAGTCAAATCTTCGGTTGTCCAATAATCTTTACGCAACATAATTTCTAAGTGACTTACATTGCGTTCGATTGCATTCCTATCTTCCTGTTCTAGAGTTTCCAGGGCAACAAATCTATTAATTAAATTGACACTATCAAGTGCTGCACGATAATGACCAGCAATTTCTTCTGCATCAGGCATGTAATTATTAACTTGATCAATTTCTTCTGGCATGGTTTTTAATAACTCTATATTTTATTTATTAATTTTAGATATAATTCCTTTGGATTGTCCATTATCATTTGCATACTTAGAATCTCCAATATACTCAAAGATTTTTTTAATATCATAAAGATCCTCATCACTATCAAATGGATACTCATGCTCTGTTCCATTGAAATCAAAGTCAAACAAATAACTACCAGGAAGTTTAAAGTTATGTGGTTTAATTGTTTCTAAATTAGTGTGCATATCATATCCAAATACATTAGGACTAGTTCCATTCCATAATACTAGTGAAGGGAGTTTGAGTGCTGCTGCGGCGTGTTGCAAACAACTATCAATTAAAATTCTTTTTTCACTTGCTAATAAGATACTTAAAAATTCAAGAGTAGATAATTGCATTTCTTGATTATATTCGATAATACTCGCATTAACACACTTTTCAGAATTCATCTTTGTGCATTGGAAAATAGTGTAATCTTTATGATACTTATCTACAATCTGTTGAGCAATATCAATAGGCATATCACGTGCCCACATAAAAGGTTTAGCATCTGCAGTAATTACACCTCCATTGGTATGAATCACCATTATGGGTTTACCACCTTTACCCCATACTTCCTTTGCAATCTTCTTCTGTAGAGGATTGAACTTAAGTTCTGGCATTTCACCATTATACTCAAGACCATACATCTTACACCACGTTTGAATTAGTGGTAATTTTTTATGGATATGATCTGTAGTGAAATAAGGTTCATTGTGGAATAGCAATGAATCCTGGTTTTCAATATAAGTCTGATAGAAGTAACTGGTGTTTCCAAGTTGATAAACTCTATCAACAAATGGAAGGTTCATAAATGCATCAGTCCAGATACTGACTACAATCAACTTGCGATGGGGATAATTATTCTTGATACACTTTGCAACTGCAGTAGCTGCAATGTGCTTTCCAAGTCCACCTTGAATATGGAAAATGCAATACTTGTCTTTCATTTCACAATTTGAATTTGATTGGGCGTAGTTATAACGTAAGGAGAAATTTTATCAACAAAAGGATTTTGTCTCCATAGATCCATACCTTTACATTTTTGCAATACTTCTTTAGATAATACAGTCTTTGGATCTTTTGATGTGGATTTTAGTTCTGGACGAACTTCGTGCATATCATTTAATCCATAAGTATTCATATCTTCCTCACGATTTTGATTTTCAAGGTTGGAGAATGTATGCTCAAAGGATTCTTCTTCTAGAAACTCATAAATTTTCTTAATAGTTTCCTTTGGACGTTGAACCAACTCTTTATATTCAACATAATGAAATCTGTCACCAAAACCTTGATTTATACCTTCCATTATAGCATTTAAACTCTGCCCCAAAATACCATCTGGTCCTGCAATATATTCACAACGATTATTATCATTAATTGCAATATTCAATTTGACCAGTTGTTCATCAATAAAATTAATACGTGGATTACCTTCACGATAAGGATTACGGCGAATCATCATAATCATTGATGTTAATATCTCTTCAATATCTCTGACTGGACAAATGATCTTTGCTTTCTGTCCAATATATTGCTCAATATAAGGAACTCGTGCAACCCAAGCACGGTTTTTATCTATCACTACTGGTTTTTCAATATCACTATAAAACTGATTAATGATATTAGAAATGATTGAGTGTGCTTGTTGTGGTTTTGGAAATCCGTGATACAATTCATCCTGAAAAAAATGATTCTCAACCACAAACATTGTTGAGAGAACAGGACTTGAAGGTCCAGAATAAAATTTTGGATTCTGATTTAAAATTGATGATAGTAGAGTGCTTCCTGCTCGTGGAAGTCCTGCCATAAAGTAATACTTTTTCTTATCACCATCTTGAGATGGCATAAGTTGAGAGAGAAATCTCGAACTCATACGGTTAATATAATATCAATTATTTTACAATATTTAAATTACGCTGTCAAGCATTCACTGCATCAATGACTTCTTGTGGAGTTGCATCAACAACTGCTTGTGCCGCTGCTCTTTCTTCCTCATCCTTAACAATCAATGGATTAGGAACCGTTGTTGTGGTTGACTCCATTGTTTCTTCATCATACTCTGTGACTTCTACCGTTGCTTCAAGAGGTTCAATAGCAGTTTGAGTAATCACATTCTCTGTGATATTTACAGTTTCATATTCTTCCGATTCTTCATTCCAGACTTCTCTGGTTTCTATAACAACATCTTCACGAATCTCTGGACGACCTTCGGAGAGAATATAATGCTCTAATCTCTCTACGGCAGCAACATACTCACGGAGTTGTTTGTTGAAAGTCCAGTTGTCTGCTGCTTCTTGTACCCAAGCAGGAACTTCACCAATCGTTGTACCACCTGTGATGGTCTTTGGATACTTATCTTTGATTGCTTGGATAGTATCTTCCCAGACTGTGGTTCCATTGACATTATCCCAGTACATCATATCTAATTGATCTTCACGGGATGGGTATTCCTGTTGACGAAGAGTAGCATAGTCAGGTTCAATGATGTCTGGACCTTCTACGATTTCAATACCTTGTTCAGCAACGTCTTGGATGAATTTTTGGTAGTCGGAGTTTTCTTCAAAAATAGGAATATAATAATTTTCTTTTTTAATAGATCCATCTAAAATTTTATACATTTTTTATAACTCCGCAGATGCTGTCCACATACCTCTATATAGATAAGTCTCCCCAACAGTTCCGAATCCCATAGAGGTATATCTAACACCAAACCCCACATTACCAAAATAATTTATGGTATGACTAGTTGGAGTACTCCATGCAGTACCACTATACGCAGACCATTTATCATTTGCATCATCTGATGATGCCGCATATAAAGTCACTGTGGGTTGTGTTCTCATAGGAACATTGAAAAATATTTTAGGACTTCTTGTATTAGAACTGGCAAAACAAGTAAGTCCTGCCCATCCAGCAGCGAGATCGTTATTTGCACTCCAATATCCATTTTGTGGAGCAACCCCATCTGGGAAAATTGATTGGAAATACCTCTGACATAATGCCAGTTCCTCACCATAACTTCTGTGCTCAAACTCTGTGGCGTTTTTGCCGACTTCTAGTTGGACTCCTGTCAGATATAGATTGGAAGCAACTCCCAAAAGATCTGCAGTTTGACCATTTGCCCATCTTCCATTAGCATATACCCCCCAACCAGTATGATCTGTTCCTGTATAATTAGACCCAGCAGAGAAATTCCAAGAAATCTGAAGACCGACACCATTATCATCATCAATTACACCTGTGGTGTCTGGTGGAATAGTTATAACTTTATACTCCCAAGTATCTGCCGTATCTATAGTATATGGTAGAGTTACTTGTCTACCATCATCGTCCTGATATAAACCTATAGTATAAGTTCCTGTAACGGATGATCTAATCCAAAAAGAAAGCGTTAATGTTTTTGCCTGTGATGTTCCATATGCAAATTGTTGACAATCTTGTGCTTCAATATAGTATCTAATTGTTCCTAAATCGCCAGATGCAAGACCTTCAGGACCAGTTATATTAACTCTTAATGAATTATTAAATCCTGGTGGAGATTCTGACGATTGTGATGTTGTTCCAGTCACCGCCGTATATCCAGAGAATTGTATTCTCCAACGATCTAAAGATCTATAATCATTACCAATAATAGTTGAACTACTAGTACTTCTCTGGGCAATTCTCATATCACCATTAATAATTAAATTCTTCCTACCAGCACTGACAAAATCTCTTGCCTCTTGTGCCGTCTCTGCTCTCATCAGTTCGGAACCTTTTAACCCAATAGGTCTTTCAAGTTCTGAAAGTTTCTCCCTGATATTAAAACTGGACTTATTAACTCTGACTGTCATAGATTATTGCTCCGCTACAAGACCATTGGATGCCGATATAGCAGTGGTCACGGCAGTTGTAGTATTATTTATTCTGCGTAGTCCTTGGAAATCACTGCGTCCTGATGAGGTTCCTGCGTATAGAAGATTGGTTGAGTCGTCATAAGCAAGTGCCGTTACTGCGTCTGATGAACCGTGTAGGGTGCAGGAAGCGTTCTCTTGGAAGAGAACCTTTTCGTCCTCATACATCTTTTTGATTTGTTCGGCGGAAGGTGCTGATGCTGATGCACGGAGAAGTGCTAATTGTATGCCAGCATCTGCTGAACCCATATTAGGTGAATTACCTATTTCAAGAACCGCAGAGGTATTTGTATAAGAACCATCAGCATTTGAGTCAAGAGCAGCATTTTTATAATTTACACCATCAATCCATATCTCTAAATTATTTCCTCTTCTTAAAATAACACCACAATGCCAAGTGCTAGTATCTTGTGTTCCATCAGACCCAAAATGTCCTTGATAAGAACTTGCTCCATCATCGGTCAAATCAACTCTTAAATTACCACTGTTAAAATAAACACCAATTCTACCAGCAGTGCTATTATTAATATTATAACTCCACCTTGTGAATAATACATCACCACTTTCTGCATCATTTGGATTATACCAGAACATATAACACCAATTACCAGTTCCAAAATCTAAATCAGAATTATAAGGTTGTCTCAAGTAATTAGAAGAACTCCACCCACTATAAGCAACCAGTTCGGCACCAGTGGCAACAGCACTCTTGGTGACTGTTCCGAATACTTGGAGTCCGTTGTTGTTTATACTGCGGTCTTCTTCTGCGAGTCTTACGGATACATTATCAAACTCTAAAAACCCACCATTGAGTGTTCCTCCATAGATATGTAAATGAATATAATACGTTGTCGCTGCGGCTATGAAAGTTCCAGAGTATGATGCTCCACTGGGAAGAATTGCGTAAGCAGCACCAGTACCATACACAAAAGTACCACCATTGTATGTATTGCTATCAGTTACACCAACATATGCATTAAATGCACTGGTGTTAAGTACATCAAATGAAAAAACATATTCTTTACCAATTTCTGTGGATATTTGATAGTGTGCTCCAGAAGTTATTAATGAAGTATTTGTTACTCTGAGGGCACCACTAGAAACACTTAGAGTAGCACTCCTGTTTGATGACCATCCACTGGTATCAGTATCAAAAGTTCCATTAGTAACTAACTCTGTGCCAGTTACATTCGTGGCATCAGTATCAGACAGGAAAGCACCTTTGATGTCTCCGTACATCCATCCTGTGTTGTAGTCTTTTCTTATCTCACAAAGTAAATTAGAACTTCCATTACTTAAATTTGAAGTTGGTTGCTTTAAACTTAAACCAGGTTGACGACTATAATATGCAGTTGTACTTCCACCTGCAATTAAATCTCTAACAGCAAGAACTTTTGTCTCTTGACCTATAGGTTGCGGTTTATCCCACGAAGAGTTATTTCCTGCCGAATATAAATCAGCGTGACCAGAAATATATCCAGAAGACTCTTCAGAAAGATCCTTCCACAAACCCCAATATTCTGGTCCAGTTCCAAGTAAATATTGTCCTTTATACCAGTCAACTTTATTAGTTACTGTACCAGTAACTGCTTTATCAATTACGGTTCCATCATCTTTAATTACAGAAAAACCACCATTAGTCGCAACGGCAATAGTGGGAATTGGAAGTCCAGTAGCATCGTCAATGGGTGCGTTTGGTAGCACAGTCATTGCTACGTCATTTACTATCTGATTGACAATCGCAAGAGTGTCATCATCGCCAGAATGTCCTTTTGCATCATTTCTTTCTGCAATATTTCCTTTATATAATGAAGCAGTAAAAGAACTTGGTCCTTCTCTGTAAAATCTATTCTCCTCGCTAATAAATTTAATTGTATGTAGACCGCCTTGTTGAACTACACCAATAGTGACACATAAAATACCATTTAATGCACTTACTGCCGTATTATCACATGCTGCAGCTGCCGCAGAAATCATATTTCCATTGGGAGCACTTGTAGAACCTGTCTCAAACACCATCCACATTGGAAGGTCTGGGTCATCTCCGTCATAAATTGTTACTTTACCAGTTTCAGTAACAATCACCGCCACAGCAGGAAACTCTCTTCTACTACCTCTGGTTGCCGTATTTAAGGTCTCATTATACCAAGAGGTGTGTTGAGTTCTCTTTCTCCAAGCACCACCATCAGAGTCCTTGCGAGTATCATACACAAAGACATCAACAGCAGTATCAGCAATACTTGCATCTAATGCACCTAAATCAATTTCTCCGAGACTACCGATTAGTGCCATATCTTAATTTACCTCTTGAAGAACAAACTTGTACTTCTTACCATTTCTCCTATTTATCAAGAACAGGTCATCCTCACCTTCTTGAATCGTCCAACGTCCCCAAGTACCATCAACATCATTATGAGACCCTTCATTAGAGAGTTGAAGGTCAGTGGTGTATACGTTGTTCCAGCGTTTTGATGCTGATCCTAAGTCGTGAGTGGCATCAGTAGTTGGGAAGATGTTTCCATTAACATCAAGTTTTGCTGCTGGTAGTTCACTTCCAATACCAACATTGAAAGAACTATCACCAGAAATCCAACGATCTGTTCCACTACCAATTGCAAGTTGACAACTTCCTGTTGTAGATGGGAATTGGACATCAAAACCGATTGCAACATTACGATTTCCAGTAGTTAAATCGTATCCAGCACATTGACCAAGGAAAATATTATTGTTTCCAGTGGTGTTTGCATATCCTGCCTGATAACCTAAGAAGTTATTATGTCCTCCAATGATATTAGAATAACCTGCCTGATTACCTAAGAAGTTATTATTAGATCCAGTGGTGTTGTAATATCCAGCATAACGACCTAAGAAGTTATTATTTGATCCAATAGTATTGTAACGTCCTGATTGAGAACCTAAGAAGTTATTGGCACCTCCAGTGGTATTGCATCTTCCCGCACTTGGACCAAAGAAGTTATTGGTAGTTCCAGTGGTGTTGCAATATCCAGCACCATTTCCAAGGAAATTGTTAAAAGAACCAGTTTCATTACAATATCCTGCTTGATTACCTAAAAAGTTATTATAAGAACCAGTAGTGTTTGAATATCCCACATTTTGCCCAAAGAAGTTATTATTAGATCCAGTGGTACTCAAACGTCCTGCACCATTGCCAACATAGAAGTTATTACTTCCAGTATCGTTAGAACATCCTGAAGCACAACCAACAAAGAAGTTATGATTTCCAGTTGTATTTAAACGTCCTGCATTTGGACCAAAGAAGTTATTATAGGATCCAGATTTGTTACAACGTCCTGCATTATTACCTAAGAAGTTATTCTGATTTCCATCTGTATTACCAAGTCCTGCATTTAAACCAAAGATATTATTTGCTACACCAGTAGTATTAGAACATCCTGCATAACGACCTAAGAAGTTATTGTAACTTCCACTAGTAATACTTGAACCAGCACCAGTCCCTGCAAAGAAGTTATGATCACCAGTTGTTCTACTTGCTACTGAAGTGAGACCTACTGAATAAATGTTACTTGTATTATCATAATCAAATACACCAAGAGCATTCAGTCCCGTAATTCCAGAACCATCACCGTGAAGTGTTGTGGCAGTAATTGACCCACCAATAGAAACACTTGCACTAAAGGTTCCGGTAGATGCTGTTACAATACCAACATCAATTGGTTGTTGTAATACGTCGCCGCTAACTTTAGTGAGTGCCATATCTTATTATCCTTATGGGGTGATTTCCATAACAGTCAGAGCAACATCAAGACTGTTATTGACATCGCTGACTACAGTAACCGTATCGTTTTGTTCTAATACAACTTTGTTTCCTTGCATAAATTCCAAAGAAGATCCTTGAGGAAGTGGAACGTTCTTCAGAACACTGATATCATCTGCTGAAGGTCTTGTGATTCCCACTCCAACGTTGATCGATGATCCAGATGTGTTTGCAAGAGTAATACCAATCACAACAGTTGCAGTAACTGGTGAAGTCGCAGTGTAAATTCCTACAGTTGTTACACCTACACTTGCTTTCGTTTTTAGTTTAAATGTATTTGCCATCTTTTATTATCCTAACGCGATTGCAAGTGCGACTGCATCATTTTCAGCAGTAGAAAGAACACTGGTTCCATTAATTGTTACATCCGTATTGCTATTTATAGTGCCTACAACATCAAGTTCCACGGTTGGCGTTGTAGAATTAATACCAACTAAACCACCAGAAGTTGTGGTAATTATTGTCCCACCAACACCAACATTCAATAATGATGTGGTTGTAATTCCACCTATTGAAAGGTCTCCTGTTATTGTGAGACTATTGGTACCAGTATGAAACTTAAGACCAGCATCTAATCTGACAGCACTATCAGTAGTGCTCTCCCTTGCCAACATTACAAAATGATCTTGCTGAGATCCAGATTCTGAGACTGTAACTCGCGTGGCAGTCGTTGCTGTGCCAGTTAAACTGCCAAAGAAATTAGTGGCAGTTACTACTCCCGATACATTAACATCACCACGAACATCTAACTTTACTGTTGGATCATCCGTTCCAATACCAACATCCCCTGCAGTGAAGTAGGTGTCATATGCTAATGACCCAATACCCACACTCCAGGGATTTACTGCTATAACTGTAGCAATACCACTTCCACTGGTTTGATCCTGTTCTAGATATAATTTACCATCAAACGTATTGATGGCTAATTCGCCTAGATCTAATTGACTTGTTTCTGGAACTTTATTAGGCGTAGCACTTCGCCTAATCCTAATCTTTGGATCTGCCATTATGGAAAGAGGTATGTACCCAATTTACCGCAGTATATACTGCTAATTTATTTATTCAACTTGCATTATTTCGTCTTGGACGATAGACAAATAAGTTGGTTGGAGGGTCGGGTTTCATCCACTCTTTAATCCTATCATATCTCTGCATACTAAAAAACTCCTGAGAAAGATACCAATCTTCCCAAGGAGTATGACCTTTGTCTTGATTACATTCGTGGCAGGCACAAACAACATTCTTGGTATGGTCTGCACCACCCTTTGAGCGAGGAACAATGTGGTCTAATGTGAGGTCTTCTTCAGACCCACAATAGGCACACTTTAAATCCCATTCTTCCTTTATCTTTCTCCTCCACATTCTTTTCGCTTCTGCTGAACTCGTTGTCTGGAGGTTGAAGACATAGGCTTGAGGGGAGTTGTATAAGGGCATAAAGTAATTGCCGTTTTACTTATTTATTTGTTGGAACCCTCACATTTCTTTTTACATGCTCCACGCGCATATGCCCTTGCTAAACTATTAATGTGGGAGCAGGGTTTTCCTGTTTCTCCACAATGGGGACACTTGGCATCCTTAGGGTCATTAGGGTACGAAAACTTCGGCATCGCTTCCTCTAAGTTGTGTCTGTTGCTGAGCGTCTTCTAGTCGAATCTTGGCAGCAGGAAGACCCTGTTGACCAGGAAGTTGTTTATCAGTTGTTGAAGTAACATCAATAACCTGGTCAACTAGAAACTTTGCTCTCCTGTAAAT
>Ga0222714_10001967_pt1 | contig 22511 bp, 17 predicted proteins | sample C33_3DmetaG_FD_165048 | JGI IMG/M metagenome (GOLD analysis project Ga0222714, IMG submission 165048) | Estuarine water microbial communities from San Francisco Bay, California, United States - C33_3D | ecosystem: Environmental > Aquatic > Marine > Unclassified | place: USA: California...
GATGACCGACGACGACCACGACGCGGATGACGCGCGCGACGTCGCGGAGCTTCGCGCGCGCGTGCGGACGCTCGAGGAGATCGTGCGCACGCTCGGGGCGCGCGCGGCGAGGCTCGATGGCGACGCCAAGGCGAGCGCGAGCGCGGAACGACAGGCGATGATGCGCGCGGATGATGCGGCGAGGGCGGCGTCGCGCGAGACGCAGGCGAAAGAGGCGTGCGCGCGAGCGCTGGAGGCGGAACGCGAGCGAGCGGATGCGGCGACGCGGGCGAAGGAGGATGCGGAGCGCGAGGCGCGGCGGGCGAAGGAGGACGCGCGGAGGTGGAAAGAGGCGAGGAACGCCGCGCGGGACGAGTTGAAAGTAGCGCGCGGACGGAGCGTGGATGCGGTTCGCGACGATTGGGTGCGTCGAGAGGAGGAACTCACGCGGCGATGCGAGGCGTTGGAGTCGGCGTTGACGTCGACGCGGGCGGAGAATGAAGAGCTACGTCGGCGGGCGACGTCGGCGGAAACGCACGTGGTCGAGGTGAATAGACGTATAACGGAGACTGAACGCGACCTGGAAGCGATGAATGACGCCATAGTGCATGTGACGGATGATGATGATAGGGCGCGCGAGGACAGGTTGGTTGAACTCGAGACGACGAGAGCTGAACTCGAACGAACGCTCATGCGCGTCACGGCTGAGGCGACGACGGCGTCGGGAGAGTTGGAAAAGCTTCGCATCGCGGTGAATGGAGGCATGCCCGAGTTGGCGAATCTACGCGCGCAGTTGGATGCCAAGGAGGTGCGAGAACGCGATTTAGTCGCCGCTTTACGATATGAAGAGCGATTAAAGGATGAGGCGATTCGCGAAATGCACCGCGCGCGCGCGGCGGCGAGCAAAGCGGAAGCGTACGCGTCCAAGCTGAGCGCCAAGTCGTCGCAGACGCAGGCATTGGCGACAGTGATTCAATCACTTGGCGATAGTTTATTTGACAGTTGAAACTCTAGATAGTTTTGAGCGCAAACGCTTGTGCTGTGTTCTCAATAATATTTGTATTCTATTAGCTCCGTAGCGCTCCGTAGCGCCGTGTAATCTATGGTAGCTCGCGCGTATCGTTGACATTACTTTTCAGTAATGGCGTCGTAGTGCACTGGCGAAATGTAAGATATAAATACCATACGCTTCGTTTGTTTCACCTCTGGCTCGTACACGAGGTACCAATTCGCCGCCGTACTTTGTACGACGTGAATCTTCATCCCCAATACGTCGCACGCCGCGCGCAGCGTGAGTTCATCGCCCCACGTACGGTCGCGTTTCATCTCTCGAAGCCACTTATCGAACGCTTGCGGGCTATCAAAGTAAATCTCAAACTCTCCGCGACGCTTTTCAATGTGCTCCGTAGCAAATCTTCGCACATCCGAATGCTGCTCCGCGTCCTTATACACGTTCCACGCGAGCGCGCGAAACTGACAATTCCCATCGCCCTCCATCTTGACGCGCGCCATGCTACACTCATCAAGACGCACGTCGAGCGCCTTGACGCCCTCCTCTAAGCGCCGTTTCTTTTCCGACGACGACGCGCGTTCGAGCTCGCTCTTTTCGAGCAACAATTCGCTCATCCTCGCACTCGTCGACGTCGTCATCCGCCGCACCACGCGCAGCTTCGTCTTCGCCGACTTCCAATTCTCCTTTGCATTCTTCGCCTGCGCCTTGGCCACGATCGTCGGCGTCGCGCGCCGCTCGAGCGCGCGCGTTAAACGGCGGTCGAGCGCAATCATCGTCGAATCATCATCCATCGCCCGTCGCGTGGACGCCCCCGCTCCGGCTGGCGCCGCGTGCGCGTTCTCATCCGCGACTGTCTGCCGCGCGTCGCAGCATCCCATGACGGCGCCGCGCGCCGGCCGTCGCGCAGGCGGACGCGCCATGCAATGATGCCGTGACCGTTACCTGTGTGCCTCACACCGCGCATCCGCGAGCGCCATGCCGCCGCGATTGACGTACTTGGACCTCAAAGGCATCGCCGAGCCCATACGGCTGGCGTTTTGGATCTCGGGCGTGGAGTTCGAGGACGTGCGCGTGTCGTACGACGAGGTCAAGGCGTTGCGAGCCGCGAAGGCGATGCCTTTTGGGCAGGTGCCTGTGCTAGAGTTTGACGGCGAAACGTATTCGCAATCGGCGGCGATTCTGCGCCACGTCGGGCGAATGACGAAGATGCTTCCCGAACCTAACGACGCGCACGCGCTGATGCGCGTGGAGATGTTGCTCGAGGGCGTCCGAGACGTCATGAGTTTTTGGTGATTTGGTACGAGAACGTGCTTCCTCGCGCGCCCGACGGCGAGCGTCCGATTGAGACGATGCTCACCCCCGAGCAGCTCGCAGCGACGCATAGACTTCTGAATGATGTGTACTTGCCGTATAGACTCGATCAGATTGAGACGATGATGTCTGTGGATTGCGGGCCGTTCGTCAACGGCGCCGACGCGAGCGTGGCCGACGTGAGTTTGTACGCCTTGATGGATGGGCTGTACGACGGATCGTACGCTAAAGGCGTGAGAAAAATTTCGAGAGATGCGTATCCGTGTATTCGTAGAATGGTGGAGGCTATAGAGGCGTTTCCGCAAGTCCGCGAGGCGAACGCACGAAACGCCGCGCGATACGATGCGAAATAGTCGCGTCGCGCGTTCCGACGCGCGTAGTGGTGAACATCAAACCGCGACGCGCGCGAACACGCGCGATGTTAAACATCGATACCCCATACATGATTGAGAAGCGTCAGAAGATTGCGAAGCTCAACAAGTCTCATGACGCAAAGCGCTGGTACGGGCTCGATGAGTTGCTGGCGTGCTTTGAACGCGCCATGCGCATGGAAGACAAAGTGCTCGTGGGCAGAATCTTCCTGAACTCGAAAGCGCGCTCATACGAGCTCCCACCGTCGTACAACATGGTGCCTATAGCTACTCCGTCCGGCCGTGAAAAGTTATATGTCGGCGTGATTGAGCCTGCTTCACCGGATGTCAACGAGTATTGCACGAGTAACGCGTTTACGAGGTACAAATCGTACATCAAGCTTTTGGATGCGAGTTTGTCTGACAAGACCACTTTTGCCAATCGACAAACGATCAGACGAATGTCGAGGGTGCAATTTGACAAATATGCCTCTGAATTCGATAATAAAAGGTGCACCGCGCGTGATTTCATACATAATGTGCATAACGACGCTATGATTACACTGGGCTCGCCATTCGAGACGCATCCATTCGAGGTCCAAGCGGTTACCAGGGCCCTGTTTCAAACATCGATTACAAAGGGCAAGGACTCGAAGGATTTTATCGATTTGCTCAAGTTTGCCGTTGAATTCGATTGGGTGGAGAAGTTAAACTTCATCACCGGTACCAGGTGTAACGCTGCAGGACATGGAGCGTTTGATCGACGTTCTCGAGGATCCCAAGGTCTTCCGATCCGGTACGTACCCCTCTCGCGCGGTTCCTGTCGGACTCGGCACACGTGATATCGCCGCAGTCAATCATTTTTACATCGATCGTTACCATCAGAAGGCTGATGCCCTTCTCGGAGCTCGCCAGCTCATGTGGACGTACGCGTTCTACTGGATGACCCAAGCCGCGCGTCTCGGCCTCATCCAAGACAAACCAGCGTCTTCGTCGAGCGCCTCGTCCGGAAACGAAAGCGCACCACTCGATGAATTGATTCCACGCCACCAAGCACGCACTAGAACGAAACTGCGTGGCAAGCAACGCCAGCGATGAGCAAACACTGATGAGCAAGAGCAAGTAGTACGCTCGAGCCGTAGTGAAAGATGAATCGACATGTCCAACCGACCGCATATAAACTCCGCGCATGCACGCGCCTCGCCCGTCGTCGACGCCGCAGTCCACCGCACGACGCGCGCATTCACACACACACCACGGGACATGACCGACGCACCACATCCCGCGCCGTGCGAGTTCCTCGGCGGCGCCACCGCCGACGACGCCGCATTCATTGCGACGCATTTAGTTCCGGGTGAAGACTTGCTCTGCGTATTTAAAAACATTCCGGCGCACGCGTGCGCGTTCCAGTTCTCGCGTTGGGGATGTTGCGCGTTCGTGCCGTTATGCTGGCCATTCATCGGGTCCACGTACGCGCTGTGTGGGAAACGGGCGTACACAAACGCGCGTTACGCGGTGACCACGCGCGGAATCTACGCGTGGCGCGCGAAGAGTATGTTCAAGCGCGTAAAGACGCTCAAATTCGACCACGCGAGCTATTATCGTGAAGCGGAATATAGTTCATTTAAGTGCTGCTGTTGCATTCCACACGCCGATTTGTTCGATATCCAAGTGCCGGAAGACACGGTCGGAAACCATCAGGCGTTGGTCTCTGGGGAGGATTTGGTGCAATATCTACGCGTGGCGCTCGACGTCGATGCGAGGGAACGCGTTCGCGAATGTCTCAACATACCACCACCCGAAACAGCGCGGGATTCCTCATCCGACGACGCATCCGAAGAAGAATCCGAAGAAGAATCCGATTGAAATGATACTAAAATGTGAGTTGTTAACGTGTGCCCCGCGTCATAACGATGCGCTCGCCTTTCGACGTCGACGAGGGCGGGACGTACGTGTCATCGTCGCGCGAACGACGGCGACGCGAAATAAATGAAGTGCACGGCGTGTGCGTCGTGAGCGATGACGATAGCGAGGCGTCGAGTGATGAAAGCGACGACGACGACGCGCGCGCAGTCAAAGCGGTGGTGAGGCGCCGATTAGACATCTTCGATGCGACGCCAGAGCCGAAGAAGCGTGCGGCGAGGCAAAAGTCATCGAGTGGCGAAAGTGAACGGATGGTGATGATGGACGTGGCGAGTGTACGCCACTCGCAGTCGAGTTGGCGCGCGGCAAAAGCGGTGTGTGGGGTGCCGACGCGGATAAGTACGTTTGGTACGTGCGTCAACGCGCGGTCGACGTCGGCGAGCGCATTGTGCGAAAGGTGGGGTGCGCTTACATCGCACCCAGTGCTTGGAGTGTCGCGTGATGCATTAAACAACGATGACGCCGATATCGACGACGATGTGCCGACGTGTTCGAGTTGTCACGATTTTTTGACGAGCTGCGTTTGGGCTCGCGACGACGAAGGGACAGAAGTACAATGCACGGTGTGCGGGCACGGCGATGAGCGCACGATGGCGTTCATTTGCGAAACATCAACACACGCTTGTGGGAAAATAGTCTGTGAGCCATGCGTGAAGGCGATTGAAGGTGAGACTCAACTGTTTTTTTACAAAAAGAACCGCGACGCGGTGTTCGTGTGCTACGCGTGCGATGCGGCTCGACTACACGCGCGATTGCGAGAAAGGCGAGAGCAGCCCATCGCGAGTGCGCTGACGTGCATCGGTCGACGACGAAATGAAAGCACGAACGTAACCCAGTTTCTGATTCAAAAGTCCGAATGCGGCGAAAGCGGCGTAGCAAAAATTTCCCAACTATGGGTTGACGACGACGCGAATTATTTAACCGAAGAGCAGTCCGGAGCCTTGCAAGATTGGCTGCTTCAACGCTCGAAATGGGTAGAACGCGGTGGTCCTGTAAAGATGCAAGTCGTCGCTTCTCCTCCCGGAGTTTTAAGTAATGCGATTGTGACTGAATTCATGCACGTGTACCCGACGTACTACGACGAAATGTGCTCATTTGGCTTGACGATATATGAGAACATTTTTAGCAATAGCGAACTCGCCGAGTTCGAACGAGATATTTTTGAGCTCGCAACGGATGCTCGGAATGGTAATTACGGCGGCGAGCCTTTCGTTGCGAATGCTGGGACCGCAGGCCGAATCAAAATTTTCTTTGGATACGCATACGAAAAAGCCAAGCCTGGCAAAGTTGAGCAACAAAGACTGATCGGCACAGTCCCAGGTTTGGACGATCCCCGAGCGACGATTTTATGTCGCATGGCTGATCTTTTATCCTGTCGCGGCGTACTGCCACCAGACTTTTCGGTCGATCAAATCGTCGTGAATGTGTACACGAGCGCGAAATCGTATTTGCTCGCGCACAGAGACGCTTGCCATCTCTTCGATGGCGGCATTTTCTCGGTGCGCTTGTTCAACCCAAGAATTCTCGCATTCGCCCCGAGCAAGCACATGCGCATGAACACCGATCGAGGCGTCGTCCGAGCGTTGCAATCTCGAGGTTCTGTGACAGCGATGACGGATTTCGCCAAGGAGGAAATCCAGCACTGCGTCCCGCCCATGCATATCGAAAACCGCCGCGATTACTTTTCTGCATCAGTCGTGTTTCGCATGGCGAACAAGCGTGCGATTAAGAACGCACTGACCGAGTAATAACGCGCATTATTACTCAACTCACAATTGTAGATATACTTTTAATTTATGTAACCACTGCGACCTCAGAACGCGTCACTGCAGCTCGCATGAGCGTTCGCAAAACCCCGTCGAGGTCGAACTCGCGCGCCTCGCGCCGTTCATCCACGCCTCGAGCCGCGGCGACGAAATCGGATTCAGTCGCGTCCCGTCGCACCGCGAAGACACCGTCGCGCGCGAAAGCTACGAAAGCTACGAAAAAAGCTTCAGCCAACCGACCCGATGAAAGATTAGTGTTTGGATTACCTCGCAGCGACGCCCGTGCGGTCGCGCTTTTGTTATTACTGTACACCTTACAAGGTGTGCCTATGGGTTTGAGCGCGTCGGTGTCGTTCATTTTGCAAGAACGCGGGGCGACGTACGGTGAACAGGGTGTGTTTTCGCTCGCGTCGTGGCCTTTTTCGCTCAAAGTGTTGTGGGCGCCGATCGTAGACGCGACGTACTTTAAGAGCGTAGGGCAGCGTCGAACGTGGGTCATGCCGTTGCAAGTAGTCGTGGGCGTTACTTTATTAGCGTTATCTTCTGCGTTGGGCGGATTGATCAGTGAGAGCGGAAGCGACGTGCGCGCGCTCGCGGGGACATTTTTCTGGATTTACATCTTGTTAGCGTCGCAAGACATCGCCGTGGATGGATGGGCGTTGACGATGCTGAGCGCCAAGAATGTTGGGTTGGCGTCAACGTGCAACGCTATCGGACAAATGGCTGGCTTCTTCATATCGTTTACCGGCTTTTTAGTGTTGAACTCATATGGGCTCGATTTGGGCACGTTTATTTCCTTCTGGGGCTACGTCTTTTTGGCGTCATCCTTTTTCGTGTACATGACGAAAGAAAAAGCATGCGTGCAGGATTTGAGCGTGAAAGAGGCGTACGCCCAGGCTGTGTCCATCCTTAAGCTTCCTGCAGTGCTGAAGTTGAGTGTGGTGCTGTTGACGCGCTTCATCGCGTTTAGCGCGTCTGAAACGCTCACCACTTTAAAACTATTGGAGAAGGGCGTTCCAAAGTCGCACATGGCGACGATATCAGCCATGCTGACTCCGCTCAACTTGGCCATGCCAATGTTGACCAGAAAGTGGACCGCTGGCCCGCGGCCGTTGGATACCATCACGAAGACGTGGGTAATGCGCGGCGGCGTATGCGCGTGTGCGGCGGCGTTAGTGCTCTTCGCGCCTGATGTGAAATCCATGGGTGGCTCAATTCCATACGCTTATTACGCATGCTTGTTCATGTGGCTTGCGGTGTACAGCGCTTTTAGTAACGCGCACTTTATTTCTTTCATGGCGTTTTACAACCGCGTCTCTGACGCCGATTTGGGAGGAACGTACATGACGATTTTGAACACCGTGAGTAATCTCGGCGCCAAATGGATGGAAAGTGTAACTTTATTCTCAGTTGATGCGGTGAGTTCGAAGATTTGCGTGAGCGAGCAAACGCGCGAAGTCATCGGTAGTTGCGCTACTGACGCGCTAAAGGCTGCTTGCAAAGGAAAATGCACGTCGAACGACGCGCCGTACTACTTCTTGGTTTTGCTTTCACCGATCCTCGCGTTCGTGTGGTTAAAATGCACGCGTAAAACAATCGATTGGTTGTCAATGGCCGACAAGTCCGCCTGGCGAGTGAGGGCGTGAACGTGGAACGCGAAATAATATAGAAGGCACCTCAAGAGGTGCGTTTAATATACACATAGTGCTATGCATCTCGCTAATCGCAGAAGTTAATCCAGAAGATTCCCTCCAAACATATCTGGATACTTTTCGCGCATCGCCCTGGCGCTCGTGGCGCTCGAAGTGCGCAGAAACTCTGGCGTTTGGCTCCAATCCGTCCCGCTCGGTTGCCAACTTTCGCCCTCATCAACTCCACCGAGCGCGTCACCGCGTCCGAGCTCACCATCCCTCGTCATCGCATGCGCGCCAAGCTCCTGTACTAATCGCTTCAGTATCGCATCCGCCGCGCGCACGCGCGGCGGCACAACTTCCACGCCGCGCGTCGCCAACGTCGTCGTCGGTTGGTTCACGCCTTCACACTCCTCGCTCTCCTCGTCGACTTCACCGTCATCCGGCGCAATCGACGTCAGTGGCGCCGACCGATTCGCCGTCGTCGTCGCCATCAGGCCCGCATCGCGCGTCGACGCGCTCGCGACGCGCGGCGCATCGCCCTGAGACATGTCGTAGCCTTTTAATCGCAGCTCCATGCGTCGTCTCACCATCGCGTGCATCGCCGCGTCGTCGTCGTGTTCTCGCGCGTCCATCACGACGTGTGACGTCGTGGGGTAGTTTTCTCGACTTGCAAAGTACGCATCGAGTCTCGCGCTGGCGCGCATGGCGACGTGTGAGGGGAGCTACGCGTTTGTTGACATTTTCTGAAGCTAATCGGCTTTATCCAGTTGGATGAAATTTGACACCGGCAGGTCGACGACGAGGCAGTCCTCGCCGCAGTCGATCCACGTCGGCTCATAACTTGTTTTTTGTACGAGTTTTCCTGCGTGCGTCGTCGCGGCATGCGCAGGGGCGAGAGTGGGGGTGCCGTCGGCGAGGAATTCAGACGTCGCTGAGGCCGCCCAATCGAGAAGCGACCGCGCGCTTTTGGCTAATTCTCGAGTCTCCCGATCGAAACGTTTTTGATACCACGGCGGTGTGTCTGGATGAGTGATGAAATTATCACCAGCGCTCGTCATGGCGCGCTCGGGGATGGGCGCTTCCGGAGAAATCGGCGAGCGAGGCGCGCGAACGACGGGGACGATATCCCGGCGTCTCGCCGCGTCGTTTCGCCAAAATGTGCGCGGCTTGCGATCATCTTTCGGCGCGACAAAGCTGACGGCATCGGAATGCGGTAAAACGCCTTCCTGTAGAACGAGCGCCTTGGGCATGACGATGACGCGGTGCTCACCCGCAGACAGCTTGATTTCAGCGTCCTCCGCTTCGTCGTCGTACACGTAATCCGTTTCGTCAAAAGACGCCGTCGATTTTGCCGGCGTGCACGAAACATCGGAATCGTCATCATCTCGTTCGTCGCCTGACGAATGCGCGTCTACGACGGCGCATTCACGCGCGGCGTCATCATCATCCTCATCGCAGGCGACCAACGTCAACGCCTCCGCAGCGGCCGCGACGGCGTCAACCTCGCCCTCATCCACACCCGGCGCCACCTCCGACGTCGATGCCTCCGCCTCATCCAACGCTTCGCGCAACGACTCCGCCTCAAACGCCGCGAGCTCGTCCAACCTATCCATCTCCGCCGCCCACACGTCATCCGAAGGAAACTGCTCCGCCCACTCCCGCTTGAGCCTCGCCACCGCGCGCGTCGCCCAAGGCTTCGTCCCCATCGACACCCGCACCACCGTCCGACGCACCACCGCCCCGAGCGAGCTCAACCGCGCCGCACCGCGCCGCGCGCGCGTCGCCTCGCCCTCCACCCCGCGCGCACACGCCGCGTCCTCGCGCGCGGAAGAACTCGAAACGCCATCATTCCCATCGCGCCCATCGCCCTCGGCGCCCTCGCGCGGCGTCTCGCACATCCCGCGTGCGGTCGTGACGACGCGAAAAATTATATCGGACGATTTCCCGCCGCGTGCGCGCGCGTCGGACGTCGCGCGCGCGCGCGAATGCCGCGCGAGTGCGAAAAGCTCCACGTTTTTTTAGTGCTTTTTTTTGTGCGCTTCAGTCCCCTTAGGGCATCGGGACGGCGCCGTGTCCGTCGCCGTCGACCGCATTCGAGCGCGCGCGCGAGCGACGTGGGCGAACGAACCGCGAGCGACGCGCACGTGCGTTGGGTTGAACGCGTCGGAGGCGCACGGGTGTCGGTCGACGACGCGCGAGCGGGGTGATTGTGGGTGCGCGATCGCGGTGGTGCAGACGATTGTCATTCGGGGACGATGTGCGTGTGTGTGCGAGGCGATGCGATGCGAGGTGATGCGGGGCGCGTGCGTGGGCGTGTGTGTGTGCGTGTGTGCGTCGTTCGCGGACTGACGTGCAGGCGCGATGACGCGCGTTGCAACGTGTGTAGGTTGTTTTACTCGTATTTTAAGACTTTGGTGGGCAAGCCGGTGACGGTGGAGCTTAAGAATGACTTGGCGATCGCCGGGACGTTGGTTTCGGTGGATCAGTACTTGAACATTAAGTTGGAGAATACGCACGTTGCGGACGAGGAGCGGTATCCGCACATGCGAAGCGTGAGAAACTGCTTTATTCGGGGAAGCGTGGTGCGGTACGTGCAACTGCCCGCGGACGCGGTGGACGTGGATATTTTACACGACGCCACGAGACGCGAAGCGCGGGGTGCGTAGCATAGTTGTTGTGTAGGTGTTAATAGCAAAGTAACGTTACAACGAGGGTGTTGCGCTAGCGTGGGACGCGTCGTTGCGTTCGAAGACCAAAGCGCGGAATCAACTCATCGAGCGGCGGCAAAGATTTCACTCGCTTCTCACGCGGCGGCGGTTTCGGTTGAGATGGAAGCACCAATCCCATCTTCATCGCGGTATTCAAATGCGTTTGTAAGATGTCTCGGTAGTAACGAACTTCCCTGAGGATTCTGCTGCAGGCTATTAAACGAAAGCTCTGCATAGACACGACTGTATGAGCGTCCCGTGTGCCATATCCAGGCGAAATTTGAACTTCTGGCGAAAATTCTCTTCGGTAACGGCCATTCAATGATAACGATTCTCTGTACGGAGTAAGTCCTAATTCTACAAGCTCCATGTACGGATCTTGAATTTCAAAGCTCAGCCTCGCCTCTTCCATCGATAACGTGTTGACCACGTCTTTTTCCATGATGACCTTTAAAGTTTCTTGGAATTCATTTGAGTCATCACCAAACTTGCGATGAACAACATATAAAGAATCCATCAACCCGCGACACAAAAAATCGAAATCTTGGCACTGGTTCCTTATCTCTGGTGGGAATGCTTCTTCGAATCGTTGGACAAATTTGTCCAGTCGTTGCTTGTAGGTACTGCCGTCGTACGGCGCGGAAAATAACTCTCGCAAAAAATCATCGCAAATCTTCCGTCGCGAGTCCATTTCTTCATACACTCTGCGAAATCCGCCTTCTTTTTTCATGTGCTCATTAAAATGCGCCAAACGAGCGTTGTTGGTCGCAAACGCTTTCTCGAGCGTGCCGTGCTCGTCTGGCTCATCCGTCAACACTTCAATCGAAATCAGGCCGTCGTCGCGAAACACGCGCCCAATGGCCGGTGGGAGCACCACACGATTTTCATTTTTCCCTCGTTCCGCCCTGTATTCTGATGTCCAATTCTCCTCGAGTGCGCGCTCGATATCCATGGTGATTGAGCACGTCTCAAAAGGGTACCACGGACCGCGTCGAAAACACTCGCCTCGTCGCACGGCGTCGTCCAGGGCTTCCACGTACGATTCGATCTCCGGGTCCGGCTTGCGCGCGTTCGACTTGGTTCGCTTCTTCGTCCGCGCGCGGCGCGTCATCGCGCGTCGCGGGTGCGTCGTCGTGTGGCGCGATTCCTCGGACAAAAAAACGCCTCGGAAGGAGGCGTTTCGTATCTCGTTGACTTTTTCACGCGCGCCGATGGAATTTATTTTTCTGTATCACATCGACGCGTCGCGCGAGTGCGTCGCGCGAGTGAACAACGCTAAATATATGTTTTCTATTCTCTAAGCTCGGGCGTGGGATGGAACCGCGGGGGCGGTGGAGATGCCGTAAGGAAGCGCGGCGGCGAGGCGGGTGATCCTTCGGATATCGACTGGTGGATAATGTTGGAGCATTTTCATGCACGTCGCGAAATCGCCTTCGATGAGGTCACTGCCGATGTTGAGCACGCACGCCACGCAGAGTCGAAGGAGGCACTCTTTGCGAGAGCGTGGGGAGGCGAGCATGACGTCCCATAGGCGGAGCGCGTCGGCGAAATCGAAATCTTGCGTGAAGAGCAAGGTGATCCAACGAAACGCATACATGGACGTTGCGAGCTGTAATTCGTGCAAATGACGATGTACTTCGGGGCCGTGTTCGGCGAGCATGTCGCTCAGGGTGTCGAGCAGCGCTCGCACGCCCTGGTCGGTGGCGTCGAGTTCCATGACGAAGACGTCGCGAAACTCGCCGAAAATCTCCGTAAAGCAATAAAACGCATCAGCTGCCGCATTTGCCGCTTGTGCGTCGTCCGAACACGTCGCAAACACGTAGTATATACATCCAAACATTTCGTGCATCCCTTGCACGTACCCAACGCCGGGGTTGAGTTTGGCGAAGACGTACAACGCGTCTCGCATTTCATCCTTGCGTCTCGCCGCTTTCCCATCCCCCCCTTCGTCGTTGAAAAAGTGCATATCCGGATGCACTCGCGCAATATCTCTATCTATCTGCTCGGCTACCTCGTCCCCTTTGTGACGATCGATCCACTGCACGCCGCGCGACGTACCAGAAGCCGTCGCGTCGCCCTCCACAGTCGTCGTCGGTTTGCCGCAAAACTCCGCCAAGAACCGCGCATACTCTCCTCTTCGCGCGTGCTCCGTCTCCGCCCACGCCGCACGGTCGCCAGGAATATATTTCAAACACAACTTCCACACCAAAACTCGCGCACGTCCACCATCGTCGTCTGGGACGCCGCCGTCCGACGCCAACAACCGCAAACGATTGACATCCACGACATCCTTTGCGAGCTCATCCAACAACACGTCGCGACGCGACGTGCGTTGCTCTCTCGCGCGACTCGTCGACGGCGTGGCGTTCTCATCTCCATCATCCTCGTCCGCGCGCGCGATCGCTCGAGCGACGCGTACGGCGTGTGCGCGAGATTCATCGTCAATCCTGCGCTCGCGGCGTCGCTCCTGCGCGTCTCGAACGCGCGCCTTGGCGCCATCCAGAGTCGCCTTGGCCTTGGCTTTCGCCGTCGACGCTTTCGTTTTAAACCACGCGCCGATATTCGGCGGCGGCGGACGGTCGCCCATCGATGCCGCGCGAGCGCAGAGGCGCGCTCTGGCGCGCGGCTCCTTTTTGTCCCGAGCGCGCTCGAATAATACGTACGTCCATCGACGGCATCGCGTCCATGGCGCAATCAACGCTACATCAACACATATCACTATTAAAACTATCGTGTTCTACGCCGGGTACATGTGCTGGGGCGCCCACGGGGGCTGGACTACGGATGGAGTCTGCCCGTTCGCAAACGCTTCGACCAACTGTCGAGCGGCGCGCAAATTGGCTTCGTGCGGACCCATTATTTCAATCGAATTCGTCTTCGTCTCTGGATCGGCTTCGAGCATGGACACCTGACATCCACTGATTTGCGCGATGGTGGAAATATTACTTCCGTTAACGCCGAGGACGTTTGATACATCGGCGCTGGCGACGTCGAGGCGTTCGCGTAACATCGGGCGCGCCGGGAATGGCATCGACGCCATCGGCACGGGTACGGGCATGGGCACGGGTACGGGCACGGGCACCGAATTCGACATGGACACGATAGCGGGATCCATCATGACACCAGTCGCCCCCGCCGCCGCGGCGGCGTTATACGCCGCCGCCGCCGCCACCGCGCGTTCGCGCTCCGCCGACGCCACCGTGGGCTGATAATACGTCAGCACCGCCTGCGACACTAAAAACTCCTGCAACAACGTAAACACCGCTTCCGCCGCCACGCGCACGTGTGCCGCCGGGCCTTGTATTTCCACGACTCTGTCCTCGCTCGTCGCGCACGGCGGCGCTTGCCCAACCTCCTGCACCGCGATGTGCGCTCCACTCGCGCGCTTACGAATGTCCCGAATGTGCTCGCCGCCCTTGCCTATGAGATGTCCCGCCTGTCCTGCGGGCACGATGATGCGCAGCGTCACCGACGACGCGCGTGCGACATCATCATCGTCGTCGTCGTCGTCGTCGGAATCCTCGGCATCGTCGCTTTCCGTGTCCGAATGTGACGCGTCCTCGTCGCGCGCCCGTCTCGACGTCGCGCGCGTCAGAAACCGAGCCACCATCATCCCCGCCCTTTTCGCCGCACACCCCTCGCTCGATTCCCCTTTCATCCGAGGTGCGTGTATTAACACAACACGCTCGTGACACGCCACCGCGGAGGCGTCGAGGACTTTCACCGACGCCCCCGTGGCGGCGACGATTGATTTCACAAACGTCCCTCGTTTGCCAATGAGGCCTCCCACTTTGCCATCGGGACAGAGAATACGCGCGACGGCGACGCCGGCGATGGGGTCGGTCGCGCGCGAGGCGTCGTCCAACATTTTTCTGCGTTCGTTTCGCGCGCGAGCGTGACAATTCAACCGTCGCGCGCAGAGTTGCGCGGGGGTACGGTGCGCGAAACGTGTGTCGCGCGCGCGCGAGTGAGGTGTCGACCGGCCGCGTTTAGCAAGCGCGCGGCGTCAGCGCGCGACGCGACGTCGGAGGCGAGGCGAGCCGCGCGCGATGGCGTGCGGGAGGATGCGTTCGACGTGTGGCGCGCGCGTTGGCGCCGGGGCGAGGCGCGAGCGACGCGCGCGGGGGCGCTGGAGCGTGCGGGCGCGCGCGGAGACGGATGTCTCTGAGCGCACGATGCGCTTATTATCGTCGATTGAGCGCGGCGATGGCGGCGAACGCGCGCTCGGGGCGGGTGGACAGACGACGGTGGATGCGTTGCGTGCGTTGGATGGGCGGTGGGCGGCGTTGCGCGCGCTCGAGGGTGGTGGACGGCGGCAAGATGATGGTCCAGAGTTTACGAGGCGACGGCTCGGACGCGGCGTCGAGGACGCGTTGACGGCGAGTGATTCGGCGACGGATGCCACGGGGGTGTTTGACGTTGCGGTGTGCGGTGGGACGCTCGGGATTCTCGCCGCGACGGCGTTGCAGCGACGAGGGGCGAAGGTGTGCGTGATTGAGCGCGGCCCGTTGGCTGGGCGGGATCAAGAGTGGAACGTGAGCCGGAAAGAAATCGAAGAGCTCGCCACGCTCGGAGTGTTATCCAAGGAAGACGTCGAAGCGTGCGTGATGATTGAGTTTAATCCCATTCGTTGTGGGTTTAATGGCAACGGTGGTAAGGATCTGATGACGCGCGACATTCTGAACACGGGCGTTTCGCCGGCGCGACTCGTCGAGCGGTGTCGGGCGAGATTTGAAGACGCCGGCGGCGTGGTGTTCGAGCGCGCCGTGCTCGGTGGCGTGGACATCTATGATGATGGTGCGGTGTTGGATGTGAGTGGCAAAAGCGTCAACGCGCGATTGGTGATTGACTGCATGGGTTTCGCGTCCCCCATCGTGCGACAAATTCGTGGCAAGCAAAAGCCAGACGGCGTGTGCGTCGTCGTCGGGTCGTGTGCGGAGGGGTTTAAGGAGAATACGGGCGCTGATTTGATTTACACCACCACGGACATTGAAGAAGATTTTAGCGGGCAGTACTTTTGGGAGGCGTTTCCAGCCTCGACTGGTCCCGATCATCGAACCACGTACATGTTTACGTACATGGACGCGCAAGACCCACGCCCCTCCGTAGCTGCAATCCTCGAAAACTACTGGGATTACATGCCCAAGTATCAGAACTTAGAATCAATGGATGACGTGCGGTTGAAGCGCGTGTTGTTTGGGTTGTTTCCGACGTATCGCGATTCGCCGCTGCAAACGGAGTTTGATCGAGTGCTTCAAATTGGTGACGCGTCGGGAATTCAATCTCCACTTTCGTTCGGCGGATTGGCTGCGATATTGCGCCATCTCGGACGCATCACATGCGCTGTTGAAGAAGCGTTAGACAGCGATTGTCTCGACCGCAATGCGCTTCGTGCGGTCAACGAATACCAACCGGCGTTGAGCGCGGCGTGGCTGTTCCAACGCTGCATGATGGTACCGCACGACGCCAAGCCTAAGCGTGACTTCATCAACAAGCTCATGACGATCAATTTTGGTGTCATGGAAAACTTGGGCGAAGATGTCCTGCGTCCATTCCTGCAAGACGTCGTCACATTCAAAGGCTTGGGCAAAACGTTGATTTCGATGACGCTCACCAAGCCGCTCTTCGTCCCAAACATCCTCCTCCAAGCTGGCCCAGGCCCAATCGCCGATTGGTTCAAGCACTTCGCCATGCTCGGTGTGTACGACTCTTTGAGCACCCTCGCGCTCAAAGCTTTGGACGCCACCGCCCCGACCGAGGTTGGAGCGTTCGGCTTCCTCTCCCCGCGCCAAAAATTCATGCTCAGGCGCAAATGCGAAGCCATCGTCTACGGCGCCGGTCGCGATCACACCGCCTGAGCACCCGAGCGTTCTAGTCATTCTTTGTAATTTTTTACTTAGTTGCCCGCACGCATGCGTCGACGATGCCTCCAATCGCGCCAGGGCTCTCGATGTCCGTTCTCGCGCAAAAATTGCTCAGGGTTCAACGTGGTGGCGCCAAACGTCCCAAAATCGTGATCCGCGTCCTCATTCACGCGCACGCGTGCATCTCAAACACGCACACCCGCACGTGCGCAGTGCACAATCATCATGGGCGTGTACGATGACGTCGAAGACGCGCACATGGACGCGCGCGACGAGGACGAGGAGGAAGAGATTGGGCAGGTGCGTCGATAGATCGCCATCGTGTCTGGCGGGAACACGACGTGACGACGACGCGTCGCGCGCCGTGGCGATATCGCGCGCGCATGGGCGCGTACGTGATGTGTGGTGTTTCGCCGACGTCACGAGGGCGGTGTTCGCGGGATGTGCGCGTCGTGAGGCGCGAGAACGAGGGGTAGATCGCGTGGAATTCGCGAGACTGACATTTGTTTTTTCCTACGTCGCGCAGGAGGACGCGTGGGTGGTGATCTCGTCGTTCTTCGAAGAGAAGGGTTTGGTTCGCCAGCAACTCGATTCGTTCAATGAGTTCATTCAGCACACGATGCAGGAGATTGTTGGTGCGTATATAGACGAAGAGAGAGGCGCGCGAAGGGCGAATGGGCTCCGACGGTGGCGGGGTTTAGGGTAAGATGGCGCTCGCGACTGACTCTGAGTTTGCATTTTCCGTCGTCGCTGTACAGATGAGATGCGAGAGATTGAGTTGACGCCCGAGCATCAACACATGCCTGGGGAGGACATTGATGCGACGGAGCATAAGACGTACAAGATTAGCTTTAACCAGATTTACTTGAGTAAACCGATGGTGACCGAGGCGGATGGATACTCGACGACGTTGTTCCCCAAGGAGGCGCGACTTCGGAACTTGACATACTCAGCGCCGTTGTATGTAGATATGAAGAAGGAAATCACGACGGTGTCACCTGAAGGCGACGTGAGCGTTGAGGAGGAGGATATTAAGAAGGTTTTCATCGGTAAGGTCCCCATCATGTTGCGCTCCGACTACTGCTCGTTGCACGGGCACACGGACAAGGAGTTGACTGAACTTGGTGAGTGCCCGTACGATGAGGGCGGTTACTTTGTCATCAACGGTAGCGAAAAGGTTCTCATCGCGCAAGAGCGCATGAGCACGAACCACGTCTACGTGTTTGAGAAGAAGCAACCGAGCAAGTACATGTTCGCCGCCGAGTGCCGCTCGCAACCCGAACGTGGTTCGCGTGGAGCGAGCTCGTGCGTGGTTCGACAACTGCACGCGGCAGGCACCAAGGATGCGCCCGGGCCGATTCGATGCACGCTTCCGTACATTCGTACCGACATTCCAATCTTTGTCGTGTTCCGAGCGCTCGGTTTCGTCGCCGATAAGGATATTTTGGAGCACATTGTGTACGACCTTGCGGACAATGAGATGATGGAGATGTTGAGACCGTCCATCGAAGAAGCGTTCGTTATTCAATCGCAAGAAGTTGCGCTCGACTTTATCGGCAAGCGTGGCTCTGCTGTGGGTGTTTCGCGCGAGAAGCGCATCAAGTACGCGAAGGAGATTTTGCAAAAGGAGCTTCTTCCGCACGTGGGCGTGCGTGAAGACTGCGAGACGAAGAAGGCGTACTTCATGGGTTACATGATTCACAGATTGCTGTTGTGCTCTCTTGGCCGCCGCCCGGAGGATGACCGGGATCACTATGGTAACAAACGTTTGGATCTCGGTGGTCCGCTTCTCGCCCAGTTGTTCCGTCAATTGTTCCGAAAGCTGACCAAGGATGTACGTTTGTACGCCCAACGCTGTATCGATAGCGGTAAGGAGATTCAAGTTCAGCTCGCCATCAAGGCGAAGACCATCACACAAGGCTTGAAGTATTCTCTCGCCACTGGTAACTGGGGCTCACAAGGTTCGCAGGATATCCGGGCAGGTGTCAGCCAAGTGCTAAACCGCCTTTCGTATTCGTCCACCTTGTCGCACCTTCGTCGTATCAACTCTCCCATCGGACGCGAAGGCAAGCTTGCGAAGCCTCGTCAATTGCACAACTCGTTGTGGGGTATGATTTGTCCAGCTGAGACGCCCGAAGGCCAAGCCGTCGGTCTCGTGAAGAACCTCGCCCTCATGGCGCTCGTGTCTGTTGGTTCGCCTTCGGAGCCGATTCTGGAGTTCTTGGATGAATGGACGATGGAGAACCTTGAAGAAATTTCGCCCTCGCTCATCGTGGAATCGACGAAGATTTTCCTCAACGGTGTGTGGGTTGGCGTGCACCGCGATCCGGCGGATTTGGTGCGCACGCTTCGCCAACTTCGCCGCAAAGTTGATGTCGATTCCTCTGTCAGCGTTGTTCACGACATTAGATTGAAAGAGTTGCGCCTATACACTGACTACGGTCGCTGTACTCGCCCGCTTTTCATCGTCGACGACGATCAAAAGCTCAAGATTAAGAAGCAACACATTGAATTGTTGACGGAGAAGGACGTGACGGGGTACACGTGGAATGAGCTCGTGACCTCTGGCTTCATCGAGTACGTTGACACCGAAGAAGAAGAGACGACAATGATTTCGATGACCATTGATGATCTCGTCGCCGGTCGACAAGCATCCGTGAGCGATCAAGGCGTCGCTATCAGCTACACGCACTGCGAGATTCACCCGTCGATGATTTTGGGTATTTGCGCCTCCATCATTCCCTTCCCCGACCACAACCAGTCTCCCCGTAACACGTATCAAAGTGCTATGGGTAAGCAGGCGATGGGTATGTACGTCACAAACTACCAAATCCGTATGGATACGCTCGGTTATGTCATGTTTTACCCGCAAAAGCCGTTGGTGACGACGCGCGCCATGGAGTATTTGCACTTCCGCGAACTTCCCGCCGGTTGCAACGCCGTTGTCGCCATCATGTGCTACACTGGTTACAATCAAGAAGATTCCGTGCTCATGAACCAAAGTGCCATCGATCGTGGTTTGTTCCGCTCGCTCTATTACCGTTCGTTCAAGGATGAAGAGAAGAAGCAAGGTAGCTTGAGCCGAGAAGAATTCGAGCGTCCCGATAGAGACACGTGCTTGGGTATGCGCCACGGCACGTATGACAAGCTCGACGATGATGGTTTGATTTGCCCAGGCACGCGCGTTAGTGGAGATGATATCATCATTGGTAAAACCGCACCCTTGCCCGAAGACGACAACGCCGTGCTTTCGAAGCGTTTCTCAAAGAAGGATTGCTCCACTGGTATGAAGCACGCCGAGACAGGAATCATCGATCAAGTGTTGCTCACCACGAACGATCAAGGCTTGCGCTTCGTCAAGTTGCGCGTGCGCTCGATGCGAACGCCGCAAGTTGGTGACAAGTTTTCATCTCGTCACGGTCAAAAGGGTACGGTTGGTATGACGTACACTCAAGAAGACATGCCTTTCACGTGCGAAGGCATTACGCCCGACATCATCGTTAACCCGCACGCGATTCCGTCCCGGATGACAATCGGTCAGCTCGTGGAGTGTATCATGGGCAAGGTTGCGGCGTGCATGGGTAAGGAAGGGGACGCCACGCCGTTCACCCCAGTGACCGCTGAGGACATCTCTACGATGTTGCACAAGTGCGGTTACCAAAAGCGCGGTAACGAAGTCATGTACAACGGCCACACTGGTCGCATGTTGGATGCTCAAATTTTCATCGGTCCCACGTACTACCAGCGATTGAAGCACATGGTCGATGATAAGATTCACTCGCGTGGTAGAGGTCCGGTGCAGATTTTGACGCGCCAGCCCATGGAGGGTCGTTCGCGTGATGGTGGCTTGCGCTTCGGGGAGATGGAGCGCGATTGTATCATGTCGCATGGTGCCGCGTCATTCCTCAAGGAGCGTCTTATGGATCAATCTGATGCGTACAGAATTCACGTCTGCCAAAAGTGCGGCTTGATTGCCGTCGCAAACTTGAAGAACCAAACGTTTGAGTGCTGCAAGAACCCGAGCGAACGTACGTCAGTCGTGCAAGTTATGGTGCCGTACGCGTGCAAGCTGCTGTTCCAAGAACTCATGTCGATGGCTATCGCGCCGCGCCTCATTACATCTGGCGGCGAATAGAACACAAAACAAAAACAAAACAAAATTGCAATTATTAGAAATATCTTAGGAACCACTCGCGCTGCTAACTACTATTCGTCGCCGCGAAACGCGTCTCCGTCCAACGCGCAGACGCCGCGCATAAACGCCTCGCGCATGCTCGCCTCCATGTCACATTCACCCTTCGCCACGGCATGCGCCCGTAACTTCCCGGTATTACGGCGAGGCTCACAATCTCGTCGGCGGCGACGGTGTTGATCAACCGTGAGCTTCGCCACAGCGGCTTTACACTTGGAGTCGTAATATTCAGCCTCGCGAGTCAACGCGTCGTCGATAAAATTTCTCTCCAACTGCTGCTTCTCAATAATCACCACCCTCCAAGCCCGCAACACAGCACGGATTTTATGTAATTTCTCCTCGTGTTCAATCACCGCCTGAGCTCGCTGCGCCTTAATCTCTTCTCGCCACGCGCGCATCGTCCGTCGCGCGGTTTCCGTCGCCCTCGCGCGCGCCACGCGTTCAACACACCTCAACGTCTGCACTCTCGCTCTCGCACACGCCGCACGCCACCGCTCAATCTCGCGCGCCATCTCGCGTATTTCTTCATCCGCACACGCATCCCGACGCCGCAGCGCGTGCTCTATCGCGTGCTGTAGCCCCCGCGCGCGCTCCGCCGCAGCCTCTTCACATCTCTCAAACGCCTCCGCCACCGCGCGGTCACTCGCCGTGCGCGCGTCCCGTCGTCTCGCGCGCGCATCCATAGCGTTCAATAAATTATTTTGCACCCGTGCCCGCGTTCGCGCGCGCGAAACTCGTCGCGACGCGCGCGTGCGAATGCCGTGTCGCTTGATATCTTCGTCGTGCGTTGACTTTTTCGTCGCAAAAGTGTCGCTCGCTTTTCGCGCCAGATGTCGACGTCTCGCGTCGCCCTGCGCCCGCGCACGGATGCCGTGCACCGCGCCGAGGTCGATGACAAAGTCGCGAGATTGCGCGACGCGTTCGCGGACGCGCTCGCGCCGGAGACGCGCTTTACGGTCGTGCGTAGCCCGACGGAGCAGTTTAGGTCTCGATTGCGGTTCCAAATCGTTCGTCTCGACGCTGAGGCGCCGCCGCGACTGGCGTATGCGATGTGGTCACACGGTGCGCCTAATATCGTGCTCGATGCGCCGCTGAGCGATGCAGTCATGAGCGTGCAGAGGGTGATGGGGTGTTTGCTCGAGCGCGTGGCGACGACGACGACGCTCGAGCGCGCGCTCGAAGCTGTGCACTTTCTCGCCGAAACCGCGCGCGGCGACGACGTGCTCGTAACGCTCGTGTATTCTAAACCATTAGACGCCGCAACGTGGCTAAGCGCGGCGCGTGCGCTCGCGGATTCGTTTACAATGGTTCGGCTCGCGGTGACTGGCCGAAGCAAAGGCCAAACGCTTCGCGTGGGAGACGACTGCGTTCACGAGGAATACGCCCTCGCCGATGGACGAACGTTGCGATATAAGCACGTCGAAGGGTCGTTTAGCAATCCAAACGCGCGAATCACCGAAGCGACGATGAATTTCTTGTGCGAGTGCGCGAGTGATGTCATCGCGCGCGCGAAACCAGACGCGTCGATGCTCGAGCTGTACTGCGGCAACGCCAACCATACGTGCGCTTTGGCGTCGATGTTTCGCACAATTGTCGGTGTGGAGATCAATTCTGAGCTCGTGGACGCGGCAAACCACAATTTGTCGTTGAATGGCGTGAAGAATGCGGAAATTGTGTTGTCGGATAGCCAGAATGTGGCGAAGAATTTGTTGTCGGGAACGTTTAGAGCGAAGACAACGAACGGCGTTCGCGTGGTATCAAAGGATCAATTC
>Ga0222714_10001970_pt1 | contig 22491 bp, 33 predicted proteins | sample C33_3DmetaG_FD_165048 | JGI IMG/M metagenome (GOLD analysis project Ga0222714, IMG submission 165048) | Estuarine water microbial communities from San Francisco Bay, California, United States - C33_3D | ecosystem: Environmental > Aquatic > Marine > Unclassified | place: USA: California...
GTTTTCACCTCCAATTTTAAGGTTGCTAGGGCCGCTTTCAGTAATGAACGATGTACCCGCATTATGGTAAATCTGTAGATAAGACCCAGCGCCGAAGATGGCTTTGCTGTTGTCCGCAAAAGTTATGTCATCGCCAGTCGAAACCGCTATATCCGTACCACCAGTCGTGTTACCGTTAGCAAGGATCTCGGCAAGCGTATCAACAGTGCCAACTTGGCTGTCTACATAGGCTTTAATTGACTGCTGCGTAGCCAGAGCGGTCGCGCTGTCAGAGGCCATGTTGTCTTCGTCAAGGATAGCTGTAACCGAAACGCTGCCCAAGCGAAGGCCATCAAAATAAGCATTATTAAATACGTTCGCAGCTACCGCGCCTGTGCCTGCTCCATTAAAGTATACAATAGCAGTCGCGCCAGCAGGGACTTCATAATCGTTTGATGCGCTATAAGTGCCTTGGAAAAGAAGAATAGAGCGGCTTCCAGAGAGCGCATTTCTTACATAAATAATCTTTTCGGCGTCGTTTGGCGTAAGCTGCACATAAGCCGTTGCCCCTAAATCGCCGCCATCATTAAAGATAATTAAACGATTACGACCATTAGAAGCAGTTCCGTCTGTGATTGGCAGGGAATTAGGGCTGCCTGACGTTCCGGCAGACGCCAAGGTAATTGTAACTTGACCATCAAGTGATGTGTCTAAAAGCTGTAGATTAAGATTTGTGGTATCACCCCATGTGCCGGATTGCTCACCTGTTGCAATGAGTTCAATGCCGTTATTGAGAGTATATGTGCTTGGCATCGCTTACCCCTATGCTGCTATATCTTGCCAGTTTGGTGACTGGGACGGTATCTCATTTGCATACTCCGGTGACTGCGCTGGCAACTCACTAGCCCAACTCGGCGTTTGAATTGGGACAATCGCAGCATATCCAGCAGTTTGCACTGGTTCAACTGGATTATAGCTTGGATTTTGATCTGGAACAACAGTTCCCCACACAAATGCGCTACCAACACGCCCCGTCCCAACCACGCCAATTGGTGTAACATTTGAGTTAGCAGATACTGAAACAGAAGAAACCGAACCAGTTCCACTGACTCCAGTAACTGGAATTGTAACTCCATTCTCAACTATAACGGCATTTACTAAACCTGTACCTGCAACACCTGTTACTGGAACATTTGCAACACCTGTGGTCTCTACGCTCCCTGCAGATCCCGTTGCTTCAACACCTGTAACAGGTACATCCAATTGAAGGTCAACAGTAACAGAGCCAACGGACGCCGTGCCACTAACACCTGTAACAGAAACATTTGACCCCGCTTCAACAGACGTGTCCCCAACGCTTCCTGTCGCAAATAAACCTGTGGGTAAAACATCTGCCGCAGCAGTTACTGCAACTGTTCCAGAAGAACCAGTGGCTTCTATTCCAGTTACTGAAACATTAGCTTCAGCAGATGTTGTTACATCTCCTACGTTTCCAGTAGCAGAAACACCAGTTGGACTAATATTTGCATCAGCAATTACTGTTGTTGACCCAACAAACCCAGTAGCCTCTAAGCCAGTTACCGAAGTATTTGCTTTGCCAACTACAGTTACATCACCAACAGAACCAGTTGCTGACAGGCCAGTAACAGAAATAACATTAACTGTTATTAATGTTACAGTTCCTAATTGTGATGTGCCTTCAAGGCCAGTAACCGAAACATTTGCTTCGGCATCAACTGAAGCGTCTCCAACAATTCCAGTTGCGGAATTGCCTGTTGGGAAGATGTTTGCTTCCGCTGCTACCGTTACTGTTCCAGAGGAACCTACGGCAGACAAACCAGTTACAGAGACATTGGCCTCGGCAATAGTTGTGACTGAACCAACGCCACCCGTAGCCGAAACGCCCGTAACCTCAACAGGGTAGGCTTCTCCCCACGGTCCACTAGACCATGCCTGTCTGCCCCACCCTGTAATACTAGCCATTAATCATGGCCTTTTAGGCAATACGAATAATTGCGTTTGATGCATCTGCAGTTGGGAAAACGATTGTAAAGTCTCCAGCCGTAGACGTTTTATCGCCACCGAAATCCAAAACAACAACACTTGGATCACCTGCAGCAGTGTCGTTATAAATTAGAGCACCGCGAGCCGTGATGGTTGCTGTTGAGAAGGTTAGGTCATCAAAATCAGTAAGGCCTGTAGTGCCTGATGAGGTCGGCGTTACGTTGGTAAGAGTACCCCCGCCAGCACTATAGCCAGTGCCAGACACTTCATTTGTAGCAGTGTAGGCTGTTGTTGCCGCAGTAAAAGAAGCACTGTTAGTGTACAGTGCCAGCTTAAATGTGCTGCCAGTTGAAGCAGTGAAATCGTGTGTTGCCGTAAGCAACTCCTTCTTAAAGGAAGTACACATATAGTTACCAGTAAATGCCATATCAAAGCCTCCTTATGAGTTCTGCAAGCTCTGGATGACCTGCATCCATAAGAGCATTGAATACTGTAGTCCTATCGCTCTTTACCGCCTCTGACAAATAGAACTCTACTGTTTTTGCTATTTGATCTTTAAAAGCATGTGCTTGGGCCTGTATGGCGGGATGCGCTGTATCAGAAACAGAAAGAATTTTTTCAGCACACCTCAACGATATTTCTTCTGGTGTGAAACCACGATTGATGGTTGTTTCAACCCTTACCTGAAAATCACCCATTGACATAGCGTTCATCATTCTGGTCTTGGCTCCCCATCACGATAGTTATCACGCTTTGTCTTAGCGTCTATGGTTGATAACTCTTTAAGAGCCTCTTGATATCTACTCATATACTGGCTCATTACATCAGGCTCGCCCTTCATGTAGGTGTATGCCTCTATCAAAGATCCATATAACAATACAGTATCGGCGTTTTGACCAAGCCAAGATTCGCCAGATGTAACGATTGAAGGCGGATCATAATAATAATGAAGCTCTACTGTGTACCCACTGTCTGGAGTTGGTCCTAATATAAAGTTTCCAGATCCTGTTTCAGATCCACCAGAGAAAACATCCCCATCAAAAATACCATAATACTTTGGTAGGCCTTGAGTTGATGATGATGGATAAGCTTCTCGAATAAAGTTCACGTCTTTATCCAAGAGATACGAATAATCTCCAGAGCCATCAACAACAGCAAGAGACAGAACGGATAGGAAGTCCGAGGGCCGTGCTAAGTATTGGTTTCCAGATGTTAAAGTTCCAGTAACATTCTTCCTTAACTCAGGAATCATAACTGTTCTGAATATACGTTGCTCAGCCTGCTGAACAAACGTAGGAATCAAGGAGACAAATGATGTCTCCTGATTCTCAGTATAGTCCTGTATTGCCTGAGTTAACTCAGAATAGTTCATTTGAACTTATCCTATTTTAAAATTACCGCCCCGTGTGGCAGCACCCATACCACGGCACATAGCGCCACCGTGTTTCATTTTATGGACTTTGCCCTTCATCATTTTGCCGTTTGGCATCTTATGCATAGGGCCACCGCGCTTCATGGCTGTTGCCTTTCCTGCGGGTGCAGCAACATTCTTAGGCTTATCTTTTCCCCTAAGTTCATTCAACGCCAAGCCAGCGCCTACTCCAAGCAGCGGAGCCACATCAGATTTTTTTATACTTTTTACGCCTTTGCCTATGGCTTTAGTGGCATCTCCAAACAAACCTTTACCAGTGATTGCTCCTGCTACCGGGCTTAAAGATCCAACTATTTTACCAAGACTTCCACCTAAACCCATCTTCTTAACCCTTCCTCCAGTTGCCATTTTCTTAGGCCGCTTTGGCGGCAGTGGAACCTTTTTCTTTGTACCCATATCTTCAGACATACGCTCAAGGCTTGTGGTGCGGTCTGAGTCTCCATGCTTTAAAAGCTGCTGGGCCGCTTCGGTCACACCTTCGCCGGGTGAATCCATGCCTTTCATCTTTCCGCCGCTTGCATACTTTTTAAGCTTACCGCCACTTTTCATTTTACGTTGTGGTGGTTGCTCTTGCATCTTAGGCAGCACTGGAGTTTTTTGTTGCTTTGTATCAGGGGCTCTTTGCTGCTGAGCACTTCCACCACCAGCATACTTCTTGAGCTTACCGCCAGCGGCGTAACCTTTTTTCTTGGCTTGCATATTAATCTCCTATTGTGACGGTAACTCTTCCGACAGAACCTATCATATATTGAGCAGGATTTCCAACGGGATTCCACCCCCACAACTGTCTACTCTCAAGAATAGAAGTGTCGGGTCTTGGGTTTCTGAGAGATTGTGGGTCGTTGATTTTTACACGACCCAAGAAATTTTGTGGTTGATCTGGATCAACAACGTCCTTGCCAACGCGAAAGCCAGTACGCACACCGTCTTGGTACTCATCGACAAGATCGCTTAGTGGATACCTAAACCCAGTCTTGTCGCAATATCCAAATGCATATTTCCCTTTTGCGTATGCCATCATCCACCTAAAGCAAATGTATTGTAGGGAACAAACCTAACAGCCGCCCTCTCTTCGTCTTCGCCTGCAGCTAGATCGAATTGATATTCATACTCTTGCTTAAGTAGTTGTGCAGCTTGTGGGTTTCTCTTTTGTGAAATGTAAAAAGCAAGACCAGAGACTAACGCTGGGATAAACCTAGGTGGTATTGATGCTGTAGTGCCAATACCAGAGGAAAGCCCATCAATGCCCTTCAGACGATAGTACGCAAGCGTATAGGCCTGTGTGCTATCTGGAACAGGCCACAGAGTTACTTTCGTTTCCGTGGAGAGCCTTTGGACGTAGATTTGCGTGGGGCGGCCTTGCGTGTTTTTGTTGCTTTGCTGGGCGTAGGTTGCGACACTGACTCTTTCAAGGTTGGTGTCTGTTTGATTGGTTCCTGTTCCTGTACGGACTTGGTGCTCAATGATATCAATCGTGTCCGAAGGGAGAGTATACGTTGCCGTACCTGCCGTAATAGACAGCGTACCCGATTCAATAGTGAAGAGATTAAGACCACGGTTCTGCCACTCCAATGTCAAAATGTTCAGGCTGCGCCTCGCTGTACGCAAGTCATAACCAGAACGCATTTCGAGGCCGTTTCTTTCAAACGCCTCTTCAAAGATTTCAGAAAGATCAGGAACAACTACTGCCATCTATTTCTTCCTATACTTTGCTGTTTTCTTTGCAATCGTTTTAGGCTGCTTAGAAAACTGCTTGCCTTTGGCTGTATCAGCCCTCTTCTTTCTAGACGTTGCCGCGTACTCTTTTGAGGACAGGGCTTTTCTTGCTTTCTCTGGCAAATACCTTTCGCCAGTTGGTTTGGAACCAAGCGTGGAGTTCTTTCCGCTTTTGGTTCCCCACTTCTCCTTAGTCCATTTAGTTAGTGACTTTTGAGCAGATGTCTTACTGCCAGTATAACCGCCACCCTTATCCTTGTAGATCTTGCCAGCAAGCTGCATTGCACGGGCAGAATGCTTTCCACCCATCTTTGCTTTTGCCTGTTGCTTGGCTTGCTCCCAAAGCTTTGGGTTAGTTCTGCCCATAGATCACCTTAACAATAACGTCCTTTGGTTTTACCACGAGAAGCCTTACCATCAATATTTGCTTTAAGGTATCCACCACCTTTCATTTTACTAGAACGCCTGCGGGCTGGCATTTTAGAAACAGAACCAGCAAGCGTGTCTAACATTGATGCTGGAGCCTCACTGCTTGCATAGCTTGGCATCTTTTCAAACTTTCGTTTTTCTTGAGACTGATTGCCAGCAGCAGATCCTTCTGCCAAAGAACGACGAATATCACGAATGCCCATTCCGGGGCTTCTGCCTGATTTGCGCTGACTAATGTTCATCGAAGCAATTCCTCTTTCAACACAAACGCCCGCGTGTACGGCCACGCTTGGCTACGCCATCACCGCGACTAGAAACTTTTCCGCCTGAAGACATTTTTTTGCCACCAAAATCAATGTTACCCAGAGCCTGTGCAACATTAATTCCTCCAGCACCTTTCTTAACAACACCAATCATATCAGCAAGCTCTTGAAGATCTGATGGGTTTTTAAAATTAGCACCACCTGATCTCATTTTCTTTGGCTCCTTATAACCACTAGCGTAGGCGGCGGCGGCCTGTCTCTCAGCGCCCCTACGGTCCTTGTAGACCTTACCTTTGCTGCCCCACTTATATCCGCCTTTAACTTTTCTAATTGGCATCCTGTCACCCGTCATTTGACTTCCCATTTGAGAACGAGAAATCACGATCCTTTCTTCCACTTGGTTGAGCTAGACTGCGTTTTGCTTGGAGACCACTTGACCTTGTCAGCCCAATAAGCAGCAGACATCTTGCCCTTCTTAATGTTTTTTTGGTGGCGTGACTTAAACGCTTCACGTTGTCCAACAGTTTGATTTGTCTTTACGCCCTGCTGACCAAAACGAATTGTCTTAACTTGATCACCTTGCTTAGCCACAACAACATGACTTTTTGTTGGATGATTAGGAGTACGCTTTGGTTTGTTGTAACCAGAAACATCCGCTCTCGTTAAACGGCTGTCTTTTTTCTTTTCAGCCACTACAAGTCACCCCCATTTTGAATGTAAACAAACTCCATTGACGCGGACACATTAAAACTAGCAGACCCAGTGGAAGAAAACGCCCTCATTTCTAAGTCTGTTTTTTCTGTGAACCTTAATGGAAAAGTATAAAACTGTTCGTGTGCGCCATCTGTCAGGGTAAATCTTTCTTTTATCTGGAAGACTTCTCCGTATGGCCTAGCAACAAGACTAGCATTCAGAATAGCAGGTGTCTGAGTTGATGTGCCTGTAGACAAGGCCATCTTTGTAAGAAAGGCTGTATATCCTGCGGGAACTGTCCAAAGACCCATCAATGTTTGGTTATCACCATTGCCGTTGATAAGAAGATAAATGTTAGCAGGAACTCCAGAAGTTACTGTCCCTGTACCAGCGTAGATTATACCAGCATTTGCACCATCACTACCCGCGCTGCGAACAACGCCACGATTTATACGGAGGTAAGATTTTGTCGTATTAACAGCCGTTTGTCCGTTCAATGTGACAATTTCGTTTATTTCGTTGTAATCGGCGTCTAGACCAAAAACTTCTACTGTTCTCGCACCCGTGCCTGCGGCAGTGTCATTAGCCGAACTGCTTGATATAGTCATTACTGTGGCTGATGCGGGGTAAGCGTATAAGCCGCCTTGTTCCCAAATGGTTTCCTTAGCGGCTTCAACAGAATCGTTGTAGCCAAACTTAAAAATAGTTTTATGGAAGGATATTTGCCCTCGCGCCACTTGTAGTTCAAATGGCTCGCTAGTGCCAACCCGCGTTATAGAGCTAACTTCACGAGCCATTTGACCTCCTACGCATACTTTTTGCGAAGATACAAAATGATGGTATATGTATCTGCCGCTGTAGCACCAACAGTAGTGAAGGCAATATCGCCAGTCTTTCCAGACCCTGCATTGTTAGTCAGACCACCAAACAGATTATAGTCATGGTTGCCGCTTTGGTTTTCACCAAGCTCAATACAGAATTGATCTGAAGTCGCATCCCAAAGGATTTGTACCTTCATGCCAATGCACTGCCACCATATACGTTCGATGACGACTTCACTGCAAGATTTGCCGTCAAAGGCACTTACGGCAAGAGTCGAAACATCAACCTTTGTAACGGCGCTTTCACCAGTGCCATCAGAGATGTTGGTAAACTTCAAAACGGCATGGTGCTGACCATCTATGATGGTTTGGCTTGTAACTGCATCTGCCATTTATCAGCCCTCTTTCTTAGATGGACGCCCACGTTTTTTTGGTTCTTCCTTTGGAGCAGCTTTTGCTGCCCCTTTGGAAGGTTTGCTGTTAAGCTTTCCCATTATTCACCCCTATTATACAGCGGCTGAGAATGGAGTTGCTTCAGTACCAGTGGCTGCTTGACGAATAACAACCGAGAACTTTCCAGAATACACGTCCTGAAGTTCAATCTGACCGCCAAGGATACCGCCTGTGGTGGTTCCGTTTAGGGTGATGGTGTCAGATGCTGCAAGAGTTTCAAAGATAGAGGCTGTATCGCCGCCATCGTTTGCAACAATAGCCACACCAGCCATGCTATCAGACGCGCTTGCTACCTGAATAATATAGTTGTTTGAAGTTACAGTTGTTTTAACAAAGAACTTATAAACATTGCCAGTGCCTGTAGCTGCTGGAAGCGTAACGGTTGCGCCGCTTGCAACATCAAGAAGCATCGTGCGGCCAGCGTGGCTAGCTGAAGTTAATGTCACATTAGCGTCTACAGTGACAAGCGAGCCAGAGCCAGAGATAAAACCGTTTGTAGAAGTAACTGGACCTGAAAAGGTGGTCGAAGACATATTAACACCCCTTGCACAAGGTTTTGCCTAGCAGTCTGTGCAACGTCAGGTGGGGCGTCCTGTCTGCAAGGCTAATGTTAACCCCAGTCACAGAATAGAGTATAACTAAAAAAAAAGAAAGCAGGGAATATGAAAAGAACAGAGCAGGCTATGGAGATGGCAGAAAAAGGCTACAGCCTAAAAGAGATTGCTAAGACGTTTGGCACAACTGAAGAGGTGGTAAGAACGTCTATGTATCTGGAAATGATGAAGACTGAGCGTATAGCAGTGCGCCTCTTTCTGACAGAGAAGACCTATAGTCTTTTGCAAGAAGAAGCAAATGAGCAAGACATAGAGGTTGCTGGGATAATACGCTCTCTTATTTCAAAACATATACGAGCGCAAAAACAAAAGAAAAGAAACGGAGGAAAGGGGTAACCGAAGCTACCCCAATCCAACAGGGAGGAACATCCAGATGACTGGATGCTCTCCCGTTATCACAATTTACGCTCCGGGGGAACCGTAAATTCCGAGTGGATCAGAAACGCCGAACGAATAACGCTCACGCGCTTTGTAGCGCACGTTGCCCGTATCGAAGTCACCATCCATAGATGTTGCCATAGGAGTTCGCACGAAGTGCTTCATTCCGTTTGGAATATCTGTGGTGATGAAGAACGCATCTGTGTCCGTCAGGTAGTGGTTAACGCGGTAACCTTCTGGGATCGAACCATTTGAACGCAGAGCGTTAATGTCGTTATCCGCAGTACCTGTACGAAGCTCAGTCTGAAGCAAGCGAGTTGCCACAAACATAAGAGCAGGTGGAACGATGAGCTTGCGAGGACGCGCTGCAATCAACAAGCCGCGTTCGTCAACGAATGCTGCAATGTCAATTACCGCTTGTTCAAGCGAGGTTTCGTTCAAGTCTGCATCCGTCGAAGGACGGTTTGCGTTATTACCACCAGCAACTGTTGGATGCGACGTGCTGAACAGGTATGCACCGTCACCAGAGGTGAACGTATCAAACCCGGTGTTCAGCAAATTCGCAGCTTTCACCTGCTTAGTGTAGGCCATAGCGCGAGCTAGAGCCTTTGTATAACGTGCAGACAAGGAGTCATACAGGTTGTCTTCCATCGCTTCTTCAGTGATGGAGAAGCCCATTGCAACCGTTTCGTGGTTGTAACGAGCAGTGAAGGACTCCTGTGCGTTGTCATAAGAGATTGCTGAGCCTTCAGGCTTAATTGGCGCAGCGCCAAAGCCAGAAAGTTTTACCTCTTCCTCAAAGCTACGCTCTGAGTTTTCAGTCTCATAAATCTCTGCATGTTCGTTTTCGTACTTTTGATACTCTAAACCGAACAGTGCATTAAGACCCGGTAGAAGCTCCTTCAGGAGTTGTGCGCGAGAAATAGCCATATCTCAACCTCCTTACGATGAGCCAGTGGTTGACGTATGCTGATGGTAATTAAACTTACACACCAGAATAGGATAAGAAGTTCCCTTCTCGTCGCCCTGATCGCCACCGAGATAGTCAATAATCCGAATTGGATTATTGGCATTTGTATCAAGCTCCGAGATATCAAGCGCAACGCGGCTGATATTCAGAGTGGTGTTTGGAGCAGTTTGAACAAGGAGAGTGTTCTTACCATACACGTCGCCCGTGTTTGCAGGAGCACCATCTGCTTGGATAGCAAACAATACATTCGGGTCATCAACGACATACGCCATTGCGTCAGACGCAACAGTGCTCGCAGGCCATTTCTGACTGAATGTAAGTTGGTTGCTGTTAGGATCGGTATACTTACAACCGATAAAGATACCAACGATGTCGATTGGGGTTGAGTCATCGCCAGTAGCAGACTGCTTTTGAATGGTCGTTGCAGTACCGCCATCTACAAGCTGAACGATATCTCCAGTGCAGATATTCGTTCCGTATGCAGAAGCGATTGGATATTGACGGAACACTTCTTGTGAACCGTTATCCAAACGACCAATAGGGCGCAGTCCAAAGGGAGCAGCAGTAGAAGACATTTGCCTTTTCCTTCTTTCTACAATTTGAACAAAGCAAGCACCCTAGAAGTTCAATTGAACTTTTAAGTTACCTGCCAAACGAAGTGCGCGTTGACCGTTCTGATTGAAGAACAGGCATACGCGGATCATTTTCACGCAGATAGTTTCGATCAACAGCGTCAGCAGCATTTTGTGCATTTGCAAGCTGTCCTTCGACACGATCACGCGCGATTTCTTCGGGAATACTGCAAAGCATTAACCCGCCAATTTCTACATTGCCCTGAAATCTGGAATCGAGATCAGAAACAGCGTAAAGCTCTGGATAGTCTTCGGCCTTAACAGGGGTGTACCCTTCGCGGAATCTGGTAGACACGTTCGGATTGTCGCTTTGACCCAATAAAGAAGTGCGAATCCAGCGAAAGTGTAAACCGTCGCGGGGTTCGGGGGTCGGCAACGCAGAAGGTCTACGCCAGCTTTTTCGACGCTCACCTTGTTCACGAGTGTCAAGGTTGCGTGGTTTTCTCTGTTCAGCCATTCCTACTATCCTTCATCATTTGCGCCGCATACTGTTCATTTGTCAGACCGAGTCGTTTGGCGAGTTTGACTGCGGAAGGGGTCAACGTAACTTTGCGTGGCTTTTTTGAGCTTCTGCTCGCAGGGGCTACCACGTTACCTGTTTGACGGGGTTGTGTGTTGACCTCCACTGACCCATCGTCAAATTCCTCTGGGAAGCGTTTTCTCATCGCTTCGTCAATTGCACTGTAATATGCTTGGCTATTTGGGGAAACCCCAGACTTCACAATTTTTTCGTGAACACCAAAAGCGTATCCTGTCATCTCTTCGTTTTTACCAAACCACTCATTACGAGAAGCCCATTCTTCAGCTTCTGGGTCAGGTTTCTTTACCTGCGGAGCGGGCCTTGGTTGTTGATATTGAGATTGCTGCACCTGTGGCTGGGGGGCTGGCCTATAATTATCCACACGAAATTTTTCATTCTGCAGATTAGTAAGCTTTTCTTGCGCCTCAAGGAAAGCATCACTATCACCAGTGTCGTATGCTTCCTTTGCAATCTTCTTGGCTTGATCTATTTGAGCCTGCAGTCGCCCTTTGGCTTGCTGCATAAGAACTTGCTCACCTTCGGCAAGCGTTTTTCTTAGTCGCTCATTTTCTTTGTGAACTGTTTCGGCATAGCGAATTGCTTCTTCACGAACACGGGCAGCTTCTTCTTTGGCCCTCCGTTCTTCGTGGTATTCGTATCTTAGCTTTTTAATTCTGCTTTGTACGTTTTCACTATACTGACCAATTTCATCATCTTCTGGAATCTCTGGTTGAGATCCTTCAGCGCGAGCAGGTCTGTTGCGGTCGGCTTCTGGGGTATCGTCTTCGATCTCAATCTCAAACTCACTGTCGTCCAAAAGCTCTTCTTCGATTTCTTCAACTCGTGCGGCTTCTGCGTTCATGCCCGTGTATACCCCCGTGGATCATCAACAACAGCTTCAACGGTATCATCGTTGATAACGCGAAACTCTTTGCCTTGCAATTTAAACCTAGTGCCTGAATAAGAACGGAAGATCACAAAATCTCCTTCTTTGCACCAAGGCCCATTAGAAAACCTTGATTCGTCTTTGTAGGCATCAGGCCCAACCTTTAGAACAAACCCAATGATTGATGCGGTCTCTTCTGCAGATTTAAGCTGATCTGGCATAAACACGCCACCATCAGTCTTTTCGTTTATTTCGGGGATGGCTATCAAAAGCCTATAGCCAGTGGGCTCTGGGAGCTTTGCGTGTAAGGCTTTGTTAACCTTAACATCGTCTACATTTACTGTAGCACTCATTATTCACCTGTGTGCAGTGGTTTAGGTCCACCGTTACCTTGCGTGGTTTATTCCACGAATAAGGTAAGATTATAGGAAAAAGTTCTAGCTATCAATATATCTTTTTTCAATTTCTTTTAAGTCATCTAAAATTTTATTGTATGAACTATATTCTCCAACCGCGTGCCAGTATGCGTCTTGGTCTTTGGCCCCGCCAGTTGCCAAGAATTGTTCAATGGAACTTTTATATTCGTGGAGTCTTCTTTCCAAAATTACAAAGATACTGTTCTCATCCATTGTTGCGCTCTACTGCCCTTTTAAGATCTCTCTCGTCTAGGTTTAGCTCTTTCGCTATATCTAGACCAAGCTTTGCTCCGGCAAGTTTGTCGGCGCGTTGTGACTTATCAAGATCCGAAGCGAGGCGAGCGCCGATTTGAGCACCCGCTCTCTTATCTTCTGAACGAATACGCATCTCTTGGATGTCAGCATTTGACTCAGCTTTAACTCGATCAAGCTCAAGTTTTGCTTGATCCATTTGGATTTTATGCTGCAACTCTTGTTCTTTGATGGCGAGTTCGCGTTGTTGGATTTGCGTAAGTGGATCTTGAGCCTGTCTTTGAGCCTCTGCCTGCTGTGCCTGCTGCTGGTTGCTTTGCAGGATCTTTTGAGCGGCTTCTGCCACAAGCTTTGATAGTTCGTACTCAACGTCCTCTGGAAGGGGCGCATCCGGGTCTGGAAGCTCAACACCAAGCTTTAGCTGTATTTGCTTACGATATTCTAAAGCAACGTGCTCAGTGATATGAGAAGACATTGCTGCTTGGATTGCCGAAGCAAACGGCGACTGACCAACCATCCCTTGTATTTTTGGATCTTGGGCAGCAGCCATGTGGGTCTGGATGTGCGCCTGATGGTCTTGATAAGCAAACGCTTTGACTGGCTCTTGCTTGAGGATCGCCATGTTTTCTGTAACAGGATCTTTAGGCTTGATCTCGTCAGGAAGTTTAATGATGTCATCGGCGTCTTGAATGCCAAGAACTTCTAACATTTGACGATGCAATTTACCCATGTCGTACAACTGGGGAGCCTGCTGGGACAATTGCAATGCTGCTTGGTACTGCATAATACGCTGAGCCATTGTTGCAGCATTAGGGTCGGAAACTGGGATTACATCGACCCTACCGTCAAAGTCTTCGGTTCGGTTGTATTCACCGTCCATTTCATAAGCGTATTCGGCTGGCATGTAGTCATGGATTACTTTTGCCAACAAACGAAGCTCACGCTTCATGGCTGCGTGCATACGAGACTGTACGCCAGACATAACTTTCATGGATCTTTCCATGAGCGCCAGTGTAGTACCCACTGGAGCCTGTGCGTTCATGTCTCCTACTTGTATGTCAGCAACCGAGCCAATGCGTCTGCCTTCTTCGACAATGTTGCCAAGTAATTGGTAAAGCACACTCGACGGCTCTTTGTAAGGGATAAACGTAATTGCGTCACGGATAGCGCCACCCGGCACGTCCACATCCCTAAATTCACCCGGCATAAGAGGAGTGTCGTCTCCTTTAATACGCATTCCGCGAGCCTTAAGGCCTGCAGGCAAATTCGATAACGTGCCAGCATCAATAAGCTGACGAAGTATGGATGTAGCGGATTTCGCAAGACCGCCAATAAGATGGATAAGACCCGTCCCATAGAAACCAAGCCCCGGTAAATATTTGTAGTGAACAAAGTGTAACCGTTTCTTTTTTCTCTCGTCTTCTTTGTACCAGTTACGACGAATAGAAAGAATGGTCGAAGATGACTTGTCTATTGTAACGACATAAGGGAGGGCAAGTCCATCTGGGTCAGCAAGGTCTCCGGGCAAGTCTAAGTTTGCATGAACCTCAAGGATGGTATGTCTGTCGTCGTCTTCAATTACAGCCGACTCACCGTCTAGTTCATCGTACTTTTCTTCAATGTCTGTTCTATCAGGAGAAGGATCTGGTAGATCTACCTCACGGTAAAAGCCATTGATCTGCAACTCTAGGATTTCGTTAGAGGTCTTCTTCATAACATGCGTGTAACGCTCGCATGTCTCTAAGTCAGAAGAACCATACGCAACAACAAAGTCTTCAGCTGGAACAAACATGGCTGCTGGGCGCATGTTGAGTGGATCGTAGTAGACTTTCTTGAAGGAAGATCCTGCAAGCGGCAGCTTGAACAGCATCTGCTCGGTCTCTTCACGATACTCAACCATCTCCTCTGTCAAGAGATAGTTCATTTCTGTTTCGACACGTTGAGACTGCTTATACTTTTCAGTTGTAAGCTTGCCTACAATCTTTGTGCGAACAGGGCCGGACGCAGGGAACAGTTCGCTCATAGCCTGTGCCTGAAAGCGAACCACGGATTCTGTGAGTAATGGATGGAATACGCCTGAAGCGCCAGCCCAAGGCTGTTGCCTATCTTCAATCTTGAGTCCCAATAGATCCAAACCTTTTACATAGGCTCGTGCCCAATCCTTACGGGACTCTCTATCAGACTCAAACTCCTCAATAAGATCAGACGCAAGCACTTGAAGTTCTTGTGCGTCCATGAACTCAGCTAGGTTGCTTTCGTGGTCTGGTCCGAGAAGATCTTCTGCGGTTTCACCAGTAAAATCTATAACAATACCGCCGTCTTCAGTCTCCATTGAGATTGCATCAGGGTTTACAATTTCAATTTCTAAATCGGGCTCGCCATCTTCCGTGCCTTGGACTTCATCAGGATCAAATGGTTCCATTGGTTTGGTGATAGCCATATTGTTTTCCTCTACACTCCAGCACAATATAACAGACTAGTTAGTAATATTCCACTGGTCTTCTATATTTGGGTGTATCGTCATAGTCATCGTTAGCAGATCTAATCCATCCACCCTGTCTAAACCGAATCAAAGCTTGGGATACCGAGTCAACATAATCATCGTGCTCTCCCGATGGGAAAGAAGCACACTCCTCAATAACATCATACGCACCTTTTGTAGGTGGATGCCACACAACTCCACTAGCAAACAGGTCTGTTACTGCGTTTACACGCGCAATTTTATCCTGTCCACGGGAAGGAGTAAACTCTGTAACGGGTAAACCCATAGCCCGAAGCTCAAATATCAAGGGAGCACCGGAGGCTTTCTTCTCAACAATGAGTTGATCCGGCTCATACTCCCAATATTTCTCGTAAGCTAGTTGCTTGAGCTCTGGGAACTCCAGCTTTTCCTTGTATGCGTCCAACAATATCAGGTTTGGTGTAGTTCCGCCGTTTATATCTTGGTGGTAAAAGATGCCCCACGTTGTACAGGCGCTATAGTCAGAGCGTTGTGTCTTTAGAAACGCTGTATCCCAAGACTGAAGTATACCCTGACACATGGGTGGCTCGTCATATTCCCATTCTCTCCACCATTCACGCTTAATAAGAGCGCCTTCTTCAGAGGTTGGGTTCTGTTGGTACTGGGCATTCCACTTGGATACAGGAATTTCAGCCTTAATTGCCTCTAATTCCTCTATTTTCCAAAACTCAGGCCATAATGATTTACCAGAAGGCATGATTGCCGGAAGTTCAATCACCTTCCATTCATCAGTGCCCTCAATTTCCGCCGATCTTTTGATGATTTGCCCGGTAAGATCACGCTTTGACCAGCGTGTCATCACAATAATGATAGCACCGCCCGGTTGTAGACGCTGTCTTGGGCCAGATGTGTACCATTCGTAGACACGATCATAGACATCTGGGTTGAATTGACCCTGCTGTGCCTCTTGTTCTGAATGTGGATCGTCAATAATTAGAACATCAGCGCCTTTACCAGTGACAGCACCGCCAACGCCGATAGCAAAATAGTCGCCTCTCTTGTTGGTGTTCCATCTTCCAGCAGCTTTTGAGTCCGAAGATAGTTCGATGCCAGAAAAAACATTCTGAAAGTCTTCTCCTTGTATAAGGTTACGCACCTTACGGCCAAACCCAACAGCTAGTTCCGCCGTGTGTGCGGTCTGAATAACCTTTCTTTCGGGATATTGCCCTAAGTACCATGCAGGAAAGAGGTAAGAAGCAAATTCTGACTTGGTGTGACGGGGTGGCATGTTGATGATCAGGCGCTTTAGCTCGCCTCTTGCCACCTGTTCAAAGGCTTCAGCCATTGTTTGATGGTGTTTGCCAGCAATAAAGCTAGGCCACATCATCCTAACAAACTCTAGGAAGTCTGTTCTTGCACCTTCCTTTGACCTTGCCAAGTCAAGTGCTTCAAGCTCTCTAAGTATTTCTGCCTGCTGATCTATTGGCAGGCTTGATATCTTGTCGATAACCGAAGAGTGTTTTCTCATTACACGTTTCTAGTAAAGGAAAGAAGATGGGTCTCGCATAACTGGCACCCCACCACCCTTCCCCGGTATGCCAACATCATCTCCAATGTTTGGGTATGAAGGGCTTGGGTATGGCTGGAAGCCGCCAAACCGCCTATTGATTCTGGGTCCATACATATCACGATAACCACCAAGCCCACGACCCATTCCAAGTTGTCCTTCTAACTGCTGGATGCGGTAGTCTTTATATGCGTTTGTGCCCTCAAAGGCAGATCGAAGTTCTTGCAATCTAGCTTTTTGTTCTGGAGTTGGAGCTAAAGATTTCCTGTAATCCATCAGTGCCTGATACTCTTGGCTGTTTGCAAACGGCGACAGAGGTGGAGATTGCCGAGTGCCGGGATATGGAAGGACCATTTGATTCTGGTCCCCATAGCTTGGATAGGGTGCAATTGCTGGCGATTGATAATTAAAACTCTGTGGCATTGATTGAAAAGATTGGTACTGAGGTTGGCTATACTGAGGTTGATTGTATTGAGGAGCAGAAAACATAGGAGAGTATTGTTGGCCTACGTTGCTCCGAGAACTGTAGCCATATGGGCTTTGGACTGGCGTTGGGGCAACTGCATATGAATTGTCTACATATGACCTTCCCCCACCCTTACCGCCACCGGGTGGATAAACGCCGGGTTCTCCTATTGGCATAATCCTCGCATCAAAAAGATTGCCTGACTGAGGCATTTGATTGCCAAACTTATCATAACCAACAGGCATTGTTTGTGGTAAAGTGTTTGCAGCAATAGAACCAGCGCCCATAAGACCCTCCAACAAAGCCCAGCAAATATATCAATTAAAAACAATATTGAAAAGTTCTATTGAACTTTCCTGTGAAGCTTGTGGAACTTGTGGAGGATGTGGAGGATTACCAGACAAACGCAGGCAGCTTATTATAAACGCGCGTAATATATATATATTATATATTATTATATATACTCTCTCTCTCTCTAAAAGAGAGAGAGATAAGTATATTATATATATATATATATTATATATAGGGAGTTATCGTCTTTGCCACAGAGACGGCCTCTGACTAACCATCACGAGAATTATGTACTACCCCAGCCTATGAAGTGTTGACGGCACTCCACGGAGGCTCTCAGAGCCTTAGAAGGCGTTTCAATTTTTTAGGTATAGTACCCGGACCCCCATGTGAACCTAGATGGTGTTTGGATGTGGGGAATATCATGTATGTAAATCGCGCGACGCCGCGCCGATCAAAGGGGGGTGGGGGGTGGTGGGGGTCAGAGAAAAAAGGAAAAAAACCTATACCTTATAATTGTCGCAAAAACCTCACCTTCCCTAACCCAGCCCCAGCCGCTTCAGTTTCTCTTTGAGGTCTCGTTCGATCTCAGCCGCAGTGCGGTCAGTCTTGTCCTCGGTCTCAACCCTATCGGTGAACAGTGCAACGCTCTTGCCAAGCAGCTCCAGTGCTCGGACCCGTGCACCGTCCTGCATGTCCCCGTCCAAAGCTATCTTTTCTAGCTGTTTCAAAACAAGATCGCTTCTAGAGAGCGACTGCATGCGCCGTTCCCTCTCCTTTTGACTATGCAGCTCATCCAACCTTGCTGCTACCTTGGGGTGAATTGCCAGCTCGTAAGCCTGCCTGTGTATCGTTGCTGGCTGCATGTTCTCAGCGTCATAAGCTTCCCGGTATGCATCGCTAAAGCTTTTGCCCTCGAACACCGCCAATGCAAAGGCCTCTTGCTTTGCCGTGAGCCCATTGGGCTGGATGGCACTCTTCCTTGTCACCTTCTTGGTCTTCCCTCTTTGAGTGCCTGTACCACCTACGACTGTTAGCTTGGGTTTATCTGTCATGGTTACCTCGACGCTGCGCTAGGCCTTTCGGCGTTTTGGGTTGCGCCTGCTTCGCCTAACGGTTGATAAAAGTTCAATTGAACTTCTTTCAATCTACCTCACCCAACTTTTTTTGTCACTGCAAACCCGCAGTCTGCTTGGGGTTTTAGTCTCCCTATTCTAAATAAAGTAATTTAATTCAATTTAGGGGTAGACAAGTCTGTAGATATCTATATTATCCCCAATGCACCTTATGGTGTCGTGGCCCCTCATGGGCTTACGCCCCCAGACCTCCGGGGAAGAGAGACAAACGTCGACAGACGAGAGAAGAGCTTCGGCTCTCGGAGGTAGTTTCGGTCCTAGCGGATTGGCTGTCGGGCTTCCATCCCCCGGCATCACCCTTCCCCATGAAGACTGGACTTCCCACCAAACGGGGTACTGCCGATTTCAAGTATCGGACCAAGCAGTTGATTGACTGGTGGTTGTCGGGAAAGCGGGCTTGCGCCTCCAAAACGCACTCCTGCCGAGATGCCATTGGTTAGTTATGCCACGCTGGGAGGGTAGAGAACGGGAAAGGCAGTTAGAGAAACTGGCGCTACTTTTGATTTCAGAACAGTGCAGCGTGTCGGGAATGCGCTGCATCATTGTGCAATCAGGGGAGAACATAGTGAAGAAATTGATAGCCAAGTACATGAAGTCGCCTACTGCGGCCAACGCCAACAGGGTTGCTTCCTACTACGTCAAACATCCGTTCAGCACGATCATGCTGACCAACGTCGAACTAGCCGCGCTGATGGAAGCGCTGAAGAGAGGATAATCACCATGAGATACAACGTAAGAGTTTTGAAGGACGGCAGCTTCGCAGTAGATGCGGGGCGCGGAAAGTACTTCACCAACACTAAGACCTTGGACAGGAATGAGGCCGAGCGCCGAGCAATGGTCATGTCGATGGCTTGGCATGAAGAGCAAATGAGAAGGATTTTTGATCAGGGCTGTAGGTTTGGCCTTTTTGAGCGTGATGTTGGAATGAGGGAATACCTTTACTGAAGGAGAGCACAATGATTGACTTTGTGGCCGCTAAAAACGGCATGATAGAGATGTACGCCGGAAAGCGCCTTGTCGCCGAGGCGTCTACGCCCAAGTCGGTGGCTTACCACCTGCATGAAGAGGGCTACGGCGGCAGCTATTCGTTCTCATCATCGATGGACTTCGCCAGCGAGTATGGCTTCGACAAGGACGGCGACGCTCACGACATCTTCGAGCGTGGCATCGCTTTGTACCGCATGGACCTCAAACACAGCTAATCGGGAGAAACACGATGGAATATCACGTCTTTAAAAAACACCTGTCGCCAGCGGCTGTTGCCGAGGTCAACAAGGGGGGCTGGAGCTCTCTGCCAGAGTGTAAGGCCTACGCTGACCTGTTGTTCATTGGCGGCGACGACACAGAGGCCAAGCTTCTCCACGCCATGATCCACGGGGTCTTTGGTCATGCTGCCGCCTACAAGATTGAGGATGCGGAGGTGACTGACGGCTTGGAGATGGTCTTCGAGTATGAGAACCACAAAGCCCTGCCAAACGTGGAGCGCTTGTTCAGGCGCGGCTCACCCTTCTCCAGCCTGTCTGTTGGAGACATTGTTCATGTTTCAGTGCCCGAAGGCAGCAAAATGTTTCTTTGCGCTCCAATAGGTTTCGAGGAGCTTGGCAAAGATTTCGGTCATGCCTTCAATAAGCTTTGCCACTTCACCCCTTACCTTTAACCAACCCACCGGGGCTGCGGCCCCTTTTTTCTAGCCTAATCTGAGGAGATACAATCATGGCTAAAATGCAGTTTGAACTTGCTTCCGCTACCGTTGATCACATCGCCAAAGCGGAGGCCGTTATCTCTGGCCTCAAGGCCGACAACAAGGCCAACAACGAGATCGCCAACGCCCAGAAGATGAGCGCCTACCACGAGCTCATTGCCTCCCTGTCCGGTGTCAAGCTGGTCAAGGGTAAGTTGCCACGGGCCATCAGCAAGCAGGTCAAGGAAGCCTTGCTCGGCGCTTGTAAGGAAGCCACCGCCAAGCGTTACCTTGAGAACAGTGTCGGCGCTCTGCGGTTTTTCTCTGATGAGCTTTCCTCGCAGGCCACGCCTTCGCTGGTCAAGGAGCTGTTCGATGATCCTCGCAACGACATCCAGAGCGAGAACAAGCTTGCCAAGATTGTGAGCGGTGAGGCCGAGAAGTCCAAAGCTCAGCGGCTGGCCGAGGCGGTCGTCGGCAAGTGGTCAACCAAGAAGGACGACGCTGGCAAGTCTGTTCAGGGCGACGTGTTCAAGGACGGCCTGTCGGACGACGAGCTCGACGACTTCCAGAACGCCATGCGTGAGCTCATGGCCGCTCGTGAAGCCTACCGCAACACCAAAGCCGCCAAGGAAGCGGAAGCCGCTGCCGCCGAGGAGAACGGTGGCGTTGATGCCGTTGTCGCGGCGTTCTTGGACGAGTGACCTTTACAGTGTGGCCTCCTCGCGGAGGCTGCACGATAAAGTTCATTTGAACTTTTTTGAGAGAGGAGAACCAATGGAGTTCAAGTCGTTGTTTCCACACGCCTTCAGCGCCTCAACAATCAAGGGGCATGACGGCAAGATTTATCGTCGGTTGGAGTTCGAGACCTTCGAGGCTCTCGAAGAGTTCTTCGTCTCCAACATCCTTGGCCGGACTGACGTGCGGTCCAAGGTAATTGGCAAAGTCATAATCTTTGGGAAGGATAAGTAATGAGAGTTTACACTTACCACACTGACCCCGGCCACGGCTGGCTGGAGGTTCCTTACCGTGACGTGCTGAACGCTGGCCTGTCGCTGAACGACTTCAAAGACTTCAGCTATGCCCGTGTCGATAACTACGTCGCCAAGCTCTATCTCGAAGAGGACTGCCACATGCCGCTGTTCCTCAAGGCTCTTGAGGCGAAGGGCATCAAGTTCAAGCTCGAAGAAAAATACCATGAGCATGACGCGCCAATGCGCGACTGGCCTCGCATCCGATAGGGGAGTGTAAAGCTTATGATGGAGTATGAAGAAATTATTTCGGCACTAAAGCCGATGGTCGAGTGGAACGATTTCGCTGCTTCACTGCTGCAGCAGCATCAAGCGAAGGGTGATCTGTCGGAGAAGCAGTGGGATGCTGCGGAGCGCATGATCCTAAAAGTTCAGGCAACCAACCAGCGCAAAGCATCGATGTCTAGAGATGTTGATGTGTCACGCATCAAGGATCTGTTGACCGAGGCCAAGGTTAAGAAGCCAGTCTTCAGGGCTGGTGATCTAGCCTTTTCACTGGCCCCGGCGCATGGTCGCAACGCTGGCGCGGTCTACGTCAAGCGCGGACCAGACTACCAAGGTAAGATTGCTGGAGGCAGGTTCATGCCTGCAGGTGCTTGCCACACTGCAACCGCTGACGCGGTGGTCTCGGTGGCTGCTGATCCACGAGGTGAAGCAGTCAAACATGGTAAAGCTTCTGGGCAGTGCTCTTGCTGCGGTAGAAAATTAACAGATCCAATCTCTATCGAGATGGGTATCGGTCCAATATGTGCAGATAACTGGGGGTTGTGATGATCTACACAGTCGAAGTTAAAGTTCAAGTAATCCGGCAAGTTGTGGTGGACGCGGCAACCATCGATGACGCTGAACGCCTTGGTCTCGAAAAGGCCAAGGCACTCCTTGGCGGTACAGATGGTGTAGTTGTTTCAGTTCAAAGCTTTCCACACAAAAACGAAAGGAGTTCAGGCGTTGACGTGGAGACAGTTCAAGAGAGTTGAGCGGAAGGCTGGCGGAGTATTTGCCAGCAACCGCGCCTTTGTAAGGGCAGCGCACGACTTGCTGTCTAAAGATGGAAGGTCTCGCGCCTTCCGAGACCGCAGACATCAATGGCTCAGAGATGGGTTGGCTCTGCGGGATAAAGCACGGGCTCTGTTTTTCTAAGCCTAAACAATAAACCAATTGTTTCGAGGGGAACAAAACTATGAAACTTTCACAAGCTCAAAACATTGTCGAAGCAGCAATCGATCACGCCTTGTCTCTGAAGGATGGTCGAGATGCTCAGTACCTTGTGCCTTACCTCGTCTCTGGCGCTGGTATCGGCAAGACCACATCAATCAAGGACATCGCCAAGAAGCGCGAGGTCGAGTGCAAGATTGTATCGCTGGCCCAGCATGACGCTGGCGAGATCGCAGGCTGGCTGG
>Ga0222714_10001971_pt1 | contig 22485 bp, 23 predicted proteins | sample C33_3DmetaG_FD_165048 | JGI IMG/M metagenome (GOLD analysis project Ga0222714, IMG submission 165048) | Estuarine water microbial communities from San Francisco Bay, California, United States - C33_3D | ecosystem: Environmental > Aquatic > Marine > Unclassified | place: USA: California...
TGAGCATGTTGAAAAGTTACAGACCTTGCTAGAAAAGCAAAGGATCATGTATACTAGGTTATCTCTTTCGGACGACCCTGAAGCGGTTGAGATGAAAGAGAATCTTCGCAAGTCAGTTGCCCTGATGGGTTTTCCACCAGACACTGATATGCAAGTTTTATTCGACAGTATGAATGAGACAATCGAATCCCTCAAGAACTATCTTGACGACTGAGGGCATCCTTGTTATACTATCCGAGTAAATCCCCCGAATCCAAACTAATCCGAGGTAATCCAAATGTCTTTCGCAGACCTTAAGAAGCAATCTAAGCTTGGCTCCCTGACCGCAAAACTGGTCAAGGAAGTCGAAAAAATGAATAACAATGGTAGTTCCAGCAGCGATGAGCGTCTCTGGAAACTGGAGTGTGATAAGAGTGGCAATGGTTATGCCGTGATCCGTTTCCTGCCTGCTCCGAATGGTGAGGACCTTCCGTTCGTGAAACTCTACAGTCACGCATTCCAAGGTCCTGGTGGTTGGTATATTGAAAACTCTCTGACCACTCTGGGTCAGAAGGATCCTGTTTCTGAGTACAACACGATGCTGTGGAACAACGGCACCGATGCTGGTAAAGAGCAGGCACGTAAGCAGAAGCGCAAACTGACCTACGTTGCTAACATTTATGTGGTCAAGGATCCTGCTAATCCTGCCAACGAAGGTAAAGTCTTCCTGTTCAAGTTCGGTAAGAAGATCTTCGACAAACTCACTGCTGCTATGCAACCTGAGTTTGAGGATGAGGAAGCAATCGATCCGTTTGATTTTTGGCAAGGTGCTAACTTCAAACTGAAGGCAAAGAACGTTGCTGGTTATCGTAACTACGACTCCAGTGAGTTTGCCCGCCCCGATGCTCTCCTGGACGATGATGATGCCATGGAAGCAGTGTGGAAGCGTGAGTATTCTCTTGCTGAACTCGTCGCTGCTGACCAGTTTAAGGACTATGATGCTCTGAAGAAGCGTCTTGACTATGTTCTTGGCAACAAGGGCACTCCTCGCTTCCAAGATCCTGATGAGGGTGAAGAGGAAGAGTACACTCGTGGGTCTTCCCGTGAGTTGACTGAGGACCTTCGCAACGACCTCAACTCTCTTCAACCTACCCGTACCGTTGCCTCTTCCGACGAAGATGAAGACGACGATACCCTGTCCTACTTTGCCCGTCTTGCCGAAGAGTGAAATCTGATTACACAATAGATCGTGTAAGTAAAACCGAAGCCGCAGAGTTACTTCTGCGGTTTCATTATCTTAAGGACTTTTCAAAAGGTTTCAAGTCAGGTTACAACTACGGACTCTATAAGTCTAATGATTTTAGTCCACTGAATATCGGTGGTATTCAGGGAGTCTGTATTTTTACAGGTCTCCCTGTTCCAGAAGTAGCACAAGGTGCATTTGGTTTAGAGAGAAATGAGCAAGAAGGACTATTTGAACTTTCACGACTTTGCATCCACCCTGACACACAACAAGGAGAATATAATATCACCTCCTGGTTTGTATCCCGCTGTATCAAACAACTACGCAAAGATACACGAGTCAGAGCCATCATATCTTACGCTGATAGCGATTTTCATGGCGGCACAATTTATCGCGCTTGTAACTTTAAATATTGTGGGCTTACAGATGCTAAAAAAGACTTCTACTATTCCGACGGCACCAAGCATTCACGCGGCAAAATAAAAGGTGCTGAGGGAGAATGGAAAGACCGCTCCCGCAAGCACCGATACGTTATGATGTTTGATAAGAAACTAGAACTCTTATGGTGAAGTATTTCTAGTATTTTCTGTTGAAGCAAGTCTTCCATTAATGTATTGTGAAGACTTTTCATATTGCATAATTCTTCTCAAGTCGTTAAGGTAGAGTTGTAAGTATTCTGGTTTTAAAATATAAATTAAACGCTTTTCTTCATTCTTCCTGACTTCATATTCAAAATTACTGATTCCATTGACAGGATTCAAATTTGTTAAATTATTCGATGGATCTGGAATTGTAAATCCAGAATCAACAACTTTTCCTTTTGGGAGAACAATTCTACCAGAAGAGTCTTTAACTTCTTTTGTTTCATAGAAACGAATTTCATTCAAATTATCACCATACTTACTTTCGACATATCTGTATAATTCATAATCCGAAAGTGCCCACTGGTCTCTAAGATTGATAATACCAGCAGTAAGCATCACAACCCAGTCAAGATCAGCAGATCCGTAAAGTTTTTCTGCGATTGTGTCTGGTCTTTCTCCTTGTCTAACGCTGTACTTGTTAAACAGAGTAAAAACACTTTGCAAATCATCACGAAGTTTAACCCTTCTGAAAAGGTTCTTGACTCTTACATATTCTGTAGAGGAGTTTTTAGTCTCTAGTGGAGACTGATAAAATAAGTCTGGTAGTTCTCTAAAGTATGACATTTTAGTAACCTACTGATGTATCGCCAGATTTATCAAGAGCTTCATAATCTTCAAAGTAGACTGGGTTGAGTTCTTTGAAGGTCAAATCCATTCTCATGTGAGTTGGAGTTCCATCATAGAATGTTGAATATGTATTAGATCCAGTGTATGATATGTTGACACTTGTAAGTGCCATAGGTAAGAATCTATTTAAGAAAGGATGTTTTTTATTTCCTTTCATGTAAGTCAGTTGGAAAACATCTGGTGCTGAAATAAAAATGTTTCCAGTGCTTCCTTCTTTCCTGGCGCTCATAGATCTTTTCAAAACACCAATAATTCTTTTTACTTGATCTGCTTCTTTTGGATTTCTTGGGAAGAATTCAAAAGAGAATGGAAAAGATCTGATGTTAACACCCTCAAACAGAAGTTCAAGATTTGGGTTAAATACTTGACCAGTTGCTCTGGAAACTAGTTGAGATCCACTAACGTTTCCGCCAAGAGCACCAATTGCTTCTCCAGAAAGAGTAGCAACAATTGCACTCTGTAGTTGTGCATCTCCTGCAATTTGTCCCAAACCATTTGATGCTGTCATCAAAGCTTCTATAGCACCTTTAAGTCCTTTTTCCATTACACCAGCTGTTGAAGCAATTCCATATGCTTCAATTGGACTTAAACCAGCATCTCCCCAAGATACTGAAGTTGAATCTGAGAGTTGTTGTGGTATTGGTAAAATGATTGTGTGTTTTGGTTTTTTAAGAGAGTTTTTATTAGTGTTTGATCCAGTTTGAAGTGAGAAATTTGGATTTATTGTTTCAATAGCACCTCCTTTTTCATCCGTACCCTGAGTTATTACGCCTTCATTTGTTTCATTACCACTTAAACTAAGACCAGGTGGTTGATATTCGGCAATTTCAATCTTCAAATAGTCCGTATTATCCTGCAACATTGCATAAGGATATCTCAGAGATCTGTTGACTGTAGTGCCTTCATATGAGGCACCTTTTCCAGATTCTGATGTAAATTTAGCTTGACCTTCTGGAGTCACTGACTGGTATGACCCTAAAGTTGAATCGGAACTAGAGAAGGTCGCATCACTAAAAGGTGTGCTAGTTGGAAAATTTCCACTGAGAGAAACTGCCATTTATCCTTTTCTAACTATTTAGACGGAACTTTGCAAAAGGTAGTGCCTGAAGATCTTTTACTTCTGAGGCATAAACCTCATACAGTGAACCAGCGACTTCGTTCCAAGTATATTGTCTAGTCTCTCCCCAGTGGAAGTTGACTCCACGAAAACCCCATTCAAATATATCAGTCAAGGCAATAAAGGGATTCTGATCATATTCGATATTCGGAGTTTTGGGATTATAAACAAAGATATAAAATCTGCCAGATTGTGGAGCTTCGGTTAGTTCTTCTAGAGATTCCATTAACTCTAGCATAATATCGTCTGGATCTTCATTACCAACTAGATTATCAGTGACAGCACGAATACGGTTGCGGTTAGTATCAGTATCCGTAACCCTTTTTTGTTTTTGCTGTTTGACGGTCTTTCTTGGCATTACTTAATACCGAGTTCTTTCTCTGTGAAGACTCTAAACTCATAACCTCTATCAAGACACCATTCTTTTGCTGCTTCCCACTTTGCTTGGTTTCTAGCATACTCATATGCCTCACGAATATAACCTTGAGTTTGTCTCTTTGGTTTTGGTGGAGGTGTAGTTTGCCTCAAAGGTTTTACTTCAATCAAGGAGGACTTAATTTTCCCATTACTATCTCTATACTTGATAAAGAAGTCTGGAAAATATCTATGAATTCTATTATCTATTGGTGAGCGATAAGGAATACAAAATTCTTCTGATTGCCATTCTAAAACATTTTCATTCAGGTCACAATATCTCATCATCTTGCGCTCCCAAAGAGAGCGGTAAATGATATTAGTTGGATCACCTTTGTATTTCTTTGGATTGGAAGGTTGATATTTCCCCTTATATGCCATCTAAATACTTAATAATGTAAGACGTATAAGGTATTTAGAGTGGTAACACCCCGCAGAATATCTGATTTTAAACCAACACTAACTAATCTGGCACAAACATCCCATTATCAAGTGATATTTGGTGGGTTGCCAACAGACCTAAGACAACACTTGAATGTTCGTGGAGTTGATTATAGGTTCATTACAGAAACTTCTGGTCTCCTTTGCTATTCTGCAGTTCTTCCTGGTAGTAGGCTTGCCACTGCTGATATTGTTGGAAATTTTATGGGTGTCTCTGAAAAGATGGCACATACTAGATTGTTCACTCAAATCCAACTAGAATTTTATGTTGATGATGAATATAAAACTCTAAAGTTCTTAGATCATTGGATGGAATTCATTGGCAATGGATCTGGTCAAGGACAAAGTAATGCTGGATATTATTATCGAATGGAGTATCCAGATTCTTATAAGTCAAACCAAACTAAAATCGTTAAATTTGATAGAGACTACAATCAAGAAATACAATATACTTTTTACGGAATGTTTCCGATTGATCTATCTTCCACAACTGTTAAGTATGAAAACTCTGAAATATTGAAAGCAAGCGCAACTTTCAGTTTCGACAGATATATTGCTGGCAAGTTTGATAGTTACTCAATTCACAGTGGAACTGATAATAATAAGATTCAAAATAATAGTCAAGTTTCAACATCAACATCTACCTCAGATGATACTAGATACGTTCCAATATCTGCTGCTGCGTCTGCATCTGGTGGAGTGAGCTTTATTCCCGAAGGTATGACTTATGCTGAGGCACTTAATAGTGGACAAGTTTACGATAGTCCTTATGGACCTGGATAAATATCTTTAACTGAACTTTTTGGGTTGTTATGCCTTTACCAAAGATCTCTACGCCAACGTATGAGTTGGAATTACCTTCGACTGGAAAGAAAATTAAATATAGACCATTTCTAGTTAAGGAAGAAAAAATTCTCATCATCGCTATGGAAAGTGAGGATGAAAAGCAGATTACTGGTGCTATCAAGGATGTAATTTCTAGTTGCATTATCACCCGTGGAGTTAAGGTAGATCAACTCTCAACGTTTGATATTGAATATCTCTTTCTTAACATCAGAGGTAAATCTGTTGGTGAGGAAGTAGAAGTAATGGTCACTTGTCCAGATGATGGTGTAACACAAGTTCCTACAATTATCAGCCTGGATGAAATTAGAGTTCACAGAGGCAAAAATCATAAAAGAGATATTAAACTAGATGATGATCTATTTCTTCGTATGAAGTATCCTTCTCTTGAGGAGTTCATTAAAAACAATTTTAGTGGAGAAGAAGTAACAGTTGACAACACTTTTGATTTGATCGCTTCTTGTGTTGAACAAGTTTATTCTGAAGAAGAATCATGGTCTGCCTCAGATTGCACTAAAAAGGAATTGACACAATTCTTGGAGCAGTTAAGTTCAAAACAATTCAAAGAGATTGAAACATTTTTTGAGACCATGCCTAAGTTGTCTCATACAGTTAAGGTTAAAAATCCAAAGACTGGTGTTGAAAGTGATATTGTTCTGGAGGGTCTGACTGCTTTTTTCGGGTGAGTATGGCTCATGAAGATCTTGAGTCATACTTTAAGATTAATTTTTCCCTGATGCAGCATCATAAATACTCTTTGACAGAACTTGAAAATATGATTCCTTGGGAAAGAGAAGTCTATCTTACTTTACTCCAACAATTTATTGAAGAAGAGAATTTAAAACAAAGACAAGCAGAACTAAATGGCTGAGCCAATAAGGGGTAGAATATCACCATATACCTTTTTGGGTCGTTTTCAGAGGCAGCAAGCGCAAACTGAAAACGTAGACACTACTGTTGCGCTCAGACAAAATCAACTTGCTCTCTCAAATGTAAATAATTCTCTTGTTAGAATTGCGGAGCAGGTCAATGTTCTTTCCTTGTCTCTTCAAGGAATTGGTAATCAGATCAAAGAGACTTCTACCATTGATAATCTAAGAGAACAGCAGAAAGCAAGACAAGAAAAGATATTAGCAGAAAGGCAAATAAGGGAAGGAAAAGAAAGTCAAGTAGAAACAAAGATACAAGCAGCACTTGTTAAACCATTACAAAAGGTTGGAGCAGTAGCACAAAGATCTCTTGCTAATCTTGGAACGTTTTTCAATATATTATTGGGAGGATTCTTACTCAATCGTATATTAAAGTCAGTATCAGAATTATCTGAGAAAGGGCAACTTAGTCTTAAAAACCTTGGCGATAAAATCGTTAAAGATCTTGGCATTGTTGGTGCATTATTCATCGGCATAAACGGTGGTTTTGCCACTGTCTCATCTGCTCTTCTTAGAGTAACTAGTTTAATTACAAGACTTGCCACTAGGGGTCTTATCCTTGCACCAATCAATGCAATGTTGGACCTTGTAAAGGGTGTTTTTGGCAGTCTTTCAAGTGCATTGAAATCAATAAGAATACCTGGTCTGGCTGCTATATCATCTGCTGCACAGGCTGCACCAGCAGTAGCACCAGCAGTAGCACCAGCAGCAGCGGCAGCAACAATGGCGGGTGCTCAACAACCACCAAAATCATCAACTGGTGGTAAAACCTCTGGTGCTCCTATGGTTAGTGGTAGAGTTGCTGGACCACTTGCAGCAATCATCAATTTCTTTACTGGTGGATCTGTTGGAGAATCCTTAACTGCTGGTGGATTGGCAATTCTACCAAGGTTACTTGGTATGACAGGTCCATATGGTCTTGCTGCTAGTATTGGTTTGCCATTTTTAGCAAATATGGCATATCAACAAATACAACCTACTGCTGAGAGTTTTATACCTCAACTTGGATTGACAAAGGATAAATTATTCCAGACTCTAACACAGAGTGCTAAGAATAATACTCCAAAAGTAAATGTTGTGAATGTTGATAGAGGAACTGGTGGAGGAGAAGATCCACAAAACATCCCAGCAGTTCTTGGTGAGGCAACGTATTTGCCACCGATTGCAAGTTCAAATCCAGATAATTTCTACTTGATGTATTCTCAAATACAATACAACGTGGTAGGATAGTATGGCAAACTCCAGTTTAGCATTAGGATCATCCCTAAATCTAAAGAGAATTAATAAGTCAGTTTCTTCCCTTGGGCAGAGTGTAAGAAATGCCCAAACTTCCTCTGCAAATATATCAAAATCATTATTAGAGGGTAATAGAAATAAGAGAAAATCACTTTCTCTTACATCAACACTTTTCCGCAGAAGACAAGAAGCAACATTAAGAAGAGAAAGAGAAGATATTCTTGAGGCAGGGAGTGTTGTTGGTGCTGTCAGAAGAACTGGTAAGGTAGTTATGAATAGCACTAAGGGTTTCTTAGGAAGAATCCTTGACTATGTTGGAACTATTCTTGTAGGTTGGGCAATACTAAATCTTCCAAAAATTATAAATCTTGCAAAAGATCTCACAACGAGAATGCAGAAGTATTTTGGAATACTTCAAGACTTTGTTGGTGGAGTATCTGGATTTCTTCTTGGATTTGGACAAAGAGTTGGTGAAGTGTTCACTAGTCTAAGTGGATTTAGATTTGATACTGTAAAAGACTTTTTTGATAAAAATTTAGAGAAGTTAAAAACATCATTTTCCAAACTTCAAAATACAGTTAATAATTTTGTATTAAAATTTAAATCTATAGACACTGCTGATAAACTGTTAGATTATTTTAATATGAAAATTAGTGATTTTGAAATACCCGGTCTCAATAAGTTTTTAGAGACATTGGGTGTTAAAAAACCTGAAGAAAAAGGAGGGGGAGGTAGAACAGATCCTGGAGGAGGTTCAACACAACTTCCAGATCCAAAATCTGCTGAGATGTATCGTATCGCTGCCGCACTTACCACAGAAGGTAATAGTGATCAAGGATATGCTGATATGCTGCAGGTGGTTGCTAATAGAGTTGCTTCTCCTGGATATGGAAGTAGTTATACTGAGGTTCTTGGTGCTCCTGGTCAGTTTGCTGGGGTATACAAAAGAGGTCTTGCATCATTTAAATCAATAAGAAGTTTAGGGGAAGCATCTGCTTGGTCTGGTCAAAGTCAAGCAACCTTGCTAAAGGTTATAAGTCTTATGACTGATCCTGCTAGACAATCCAGTGCGGCATCGTTTGTTGGTGGTGCCTTAGAGTTTAGAGGTAGTCCAGCAACAGTTAGGGCAGTTAATAGTGATAATGATCCTAACAATAACATTCAGGCAGATAGAAATGGGATAATACCTGGAACAGTTTGGCGTGGAACGGACCAAGATAACCAGTTTATAACTAGCAATCCTCCTGGAGCAGCATATATTCCCATTAGACCTGGTGGAGCAGCACCATTCAATCTTCCAAAAGCAAAACCAGCAAATTCATTAAATCTGAAAACTGGTAGTAGTATTGAATATACCAAAGAAGAAATTGAAGAACTTAAAAAGGCAAACCCTGGTATGAATTTTAATTTTAGTGGTATATTGCCAAATAGGCGTGGTTTATATGGAAGTAGTTCTATTGCTCAGGCTCCAACAAATCTTTTAGTAATAAAGGAAACAGTAAGAGTAAAACAACCAACAACAAGACAACCACAACAACAGAAAACTTTTGAGGCACCTATTGCTATGGTAAATAATACATGGGATAAAATGCAATTCACAGCACTAACATAAATGTCAGCAAGAGACTCTTCCGAATACCAAGAGATTATTATAGAATCTAATGATGGGTCTAAAACAGTAGACCTAAGGTTAGGTGTTGTTGCGTTTAGATATTATGAGGATTTGTTTTCACCAACAATCACTGCAAAAATGATTGTAGTCAACACTGGTGGAACAGTTCCTGGTAAAGATGATAAGTTTGAATCTATCTACAGTGGTCTTCCTATCAGAGGAGGAGAGAGACTATCAATAAAAGTGAAACCAAATGGAGATAATCCTCTACTAGATTTTGCTTCTAAAGCAGAAGATTATTTTTATGTCTCTAGTGTAAACAATATTATTCGTGAGGGGCAGAGAGAATTGTTTGCACTAGATTTAGTTTCTAGAGAAGCAATTACCAATGAAACTACAAGAGTTCATGAAAAATTTAAAAGAGATTTAAGAATTAGTGACTCTGTAAAGAAAATAGGAGAAGATTATCTAAAGACTGATATTGACGCTGATACGACTCAGAATCAGTATGGATTTTATGGAAATTTGAAAAGACCTTTCAACCTTTTAGTTTGGTTGGCATCAAAGGCGGTTCCTGTGGATGGACTTGCAGGATTCTTCTTCTATCAAACAAAGAGTGGATTCAAATTTAAGTCTGTTGATAGATTAATTTCTGCAGGAATATCTAATCCAAAATCAACATATACTTATTCCGAAGCACCAAAAAATCCAATTGAAACTGATGATTTTAAGATATTGAATTATTCTATTGAAAGAAACAATGACCTTTTGAAGAAGTTGAGACTTGGAACATATTCTAGTTTCTTTGCCGAATTCAATCCAGCAACTGGAATATTTACTCTCCCCCAAAATGGCAAATTTAATCTAAATGATTATACCAATAAAACAAAGAACCTTGGTGGTGACCCAGAAATACCAAGAGTTTTAAATGAATCTAATTTAACTCTTGCAGATATGCCCAGTAGAATCATTGCCTCTATTGCCAGTGTTGGCACTATTGATTCTGGTGCATCAATATCATCAAATGGATCTGGTCTACTGTATCAGAGACAATCATTGATGAGATATAATCTCTTGTTTATGCAGCAGTTGTCAATGACAGTTCCAGTCAACACAAATCTTGAAGTTGGTGATGTAATTAAATGCAATTTCCCAAGAGTTTCTGCAAATAAGGAATTTGATAGGGAGCAAAGTGGTCTATATATGATTAAGGAACTGTGTCATAGTTTTGATGGAACTCAATCCCTCACTTCTATGAAGTTGATAAGAGATACTTACGGAGAATTTGGAAACCAATAAAACATGGAAGATTTTTTAGTAAAAAATAATTTTGTTGGTAGAGACGGATTTGTCTGGTGGGTAGGGCAAATTAGTAGTGAAGAATCTTGGAGTGTAAACTCTCAAGCAAATGGGTGGGGTTATAGGTATAAAGTTCGTATTATGGGTTATCACCCATATAGCACTGCTCAACTGAAAGATGAGGATCTTCCTTGGGCATTGGTAATGTTGCCCCCAGGAACTGGAACTGGTGGTGGTATGATCTCATCCACTGTCAAATTTACTCAGGGTGATGTTGTAGTTGGATTTTTCCTTGATGGTGACGATGGTCAGATTCCTGTCATCATGGGTTCTTTTGGTAGATCTAGTTATAGAGCACCTGATGGTGAAAAACTCCCGTTTGGAGTATTTTCTGGATATTCTAAATCATTCAAAAAGGTATCAGATTATGTAATTGCTAATAGTGAGACTAATGATGCCAATCCAAAATCAAGACCAGATCCACAAAATGTATCTCCAAAAACTGCTGCCACCGATCCTCAAAAGAATGGTAATAAAGCAGCAATTTCTAGTTCTGCTGGATATAAAATAACATTACCTTGTGGAAATGGTAATGATGATAAGGCAAATTCTGGTGGTGAGAAAAAGAAAAGTAAGGCAACAAAAGCAATTGAGAATATAAAAAATGATGTTGAAAGGTTTACTCAGTGGTTAGGTAATAAGAAAGCTCTGTTTGATGAAAATTTGGAATGGTTAAGAGATGAGATAGATAAGGAAATAGATGATGCCGCAGAAAATATAACAAACGATGCATCAAAGTTAGTTGGTAGTATGGTTAGAAGTGCCATGATTAGTATGGCATCTATATCCAATAGTGGAATTAAGATGCTTTATTCTGAGGTATATGCCACGACACTTGCTGCTACGGGAAACCCTGCTGCAGCACACGCAGCTGGTGTTGCAGCACAAAATGCTATGGTTCCAGCAGTGAAAGCAATGCAATGCCTTGTTGAATGTATAGTTAATCAAGTTCTTGGAAAGATTACATCAATTGTTGCAGACATATTAAAATCTGTAGCAGATAATGTTTTAAACTTTGTTGATTGTGTTGCTGATCAAACAGTTGGTGCAATAGTCAATGGAATTATTGGTTTACTTACAGAAGGTGTATTACCACTTCTTGATGGAATATCGAAGATCCTTAAATTCTTCGAAGACTTTAGTTTTGAAAACTTACTGAGAAATGGTATTGATGCACTCTTAGGTTTGGTTGGTCTTAAATCTTGTTTCAAAAAGGCAGTTAAAGATAAGTTTGGTGCATGTAAATATATGCTTGGATATGGACCAGTTTTACAAGATTCGCCAGACCTTGAAAAATTAATTGGTGATGCAAATACTGCTAATGCAGCAACAGCAGCAGCATCTGTAGCAGAATTCCCACTAGATGCAGTCTCCAACATTGTTGGTGCTTATGGTGTCTTTAGTGATGCCATTAAAGATCCCAAGAATGAATTCCTTGGGGATGTTGATTCTTGCTTTGCTGGTATTCCAACTATCTGCGGACCACCGACAATCAATATCTTCGGCGGTGGCGGTGAAGGTGGAGCAGCAACTGCTCTCATGGGATTACTTGATGAAGATACAAATACTGGTAGTATAATTGATATTCAAGTTACAAACCCCGGAAGCAATTATACATTCCCACCATTTGTTCAGGTTGTTGATAGTTGTGGTCAGGGATATGGTTGTGTAGCAAGAGCAACCATAAAAGGAGGAGAGATAGATACAATTTATGTTGTTTCTGTTGGTGAAAATTATCCAATTGATGAGTCACGTCCTTATATTGTCGATAATGTATCCGTCATTAATCCTGGATCTGGATATCGAGATGGTGATACTGTTACTGACAATCTTGGAAATGAATATGATGTTCAAATTAATCTTGGTTCTATCATCAGAGTCACTCCAATAAATAGCAAAGATATTAATGATATCCCAATTCTTGAAATTCAAAGTGAAACTGGGTCTGGCGCACAGTTGTCAGCGAATCTTGGAATACGACCAGATTTCCAAGGTGAAGTAAAACAAGTTATTGATTGTATAACCTAATGGCAAAAGATTATAATAAAGAATTTAAAGTAACATACGGTCCCACTTGCAGAGTCACCGTCAACGGTCAGACTATGGGATATAGTGGGACTGATGTTTATAGATTATATGGTGCTACTGACGACAATAAAAAATTCTCTATTGGAGTTAGTCAGTCTGGCAAAATGGAAATCAATAGTGATGTATCTATTGATATAGTTGCTGGTGAAGAAAATTCTAACAAGGGTGAGGATATTTTAATCCACAGCAGACGTGGTAATATCTCTATTACAGCAGATAGAAATGGGTGTATAAAAATAAGAGGCACTCATATTGCTATTGAAGCAAGTGGAGATATGGAATTAACTGCTGGAAATGAAATGAGATTGGAGGCAACTAAAATTATATTAGATGGAAATACCGCACAGGTTGAAGCCATCGATGGTAATCTTGCCGAAGAGGGTAAGACATTCCTTGAAAAAGCATTTGAAGGAACATTTGTTGGTAATGATGTATTGAAAAATAAACTAAAAGAGGATTGCTAAGAGATGCCAGAGGTATACGGTCAGGAATCTTGGTTTAATGAGGATACTAAGTTCTTTAAAGACGTTTATGTCTATGGAACTTTGCATTATGAATTTGAAAATAAATCAAAAGAAATTTTTGGTGATATAGAAGTTCAAGGTGACGCTACTTTTTTGGGTGATGTTACATTTGACTTTGTTACAATTAACAGACTTTTAAATGTTGGTGCAGGTGGGACAACATTAAAAGTAGATGCAGATCAGGGAAGAGTAGGTATAAATTCATTATCTCCAGAACAATCTTTAGATATTCTTGGTAGTGCAAAAATTGATGAATTCATTTATGATTCTGTAAATTCGCCAGGATTGAATGGTGGATATTTAAGTAGAGATGCTGAAGGTATAAGATGGATTACGATTGAACCATCTTTTTCAGAAGGTATTTTTGTTCAGGATGAAGGTGTTGATATTCCTATTACAGGAACTGCACAATCATTTACGGCATTGAACTTTGCTCAAATTGATAGTCTTGGAATAGGATCTGATAATATAATTCCAATTCCAGATCCAAGTAATCCTGGATTTATTGCTAAAATACAATCGCAAGATTTTTGGGGTGTAGGACCAAGCACCAGCATCTATAGAATGACCAATGTTGGTATTGGAAATAGCATACCATCATATACCTTAGATGTTAATGGAACTCTTAGAGTTGAAGATGATACTCTTCTCGATAATAATTTGCAAGTAACAGGAGAAACTGAACTAAATGATACACTTACTGTTGATGGATCATCGTTACTTCAATCAACTCTTACAGTATCGGGAATAACCAGATTAAATGATGAGACTGATTCTTCAGACAAAGATACTGGATCATTAATTGTCAATGGTGGTGTTGGTATAGAAAAATCATTAAATGTTGGTGGAAACACATTACTGACTGGATCTTTAGAATTAGATTCAACTCTCATTGATGTTAATGGTAGTGTAGCAGCTGGTAAAACAGACTATAGATTAGCATCAGTTGGTTCTGGAGTTTCTTGGAGACCACCAGGAGTTCAAACTCAAAATGCTATTTGGGTTACTGTAGATGGAAATGATGAAAACACTGGATTGCTTGAAGGTGACGCAAAAAGAACTATTGGTGCTGCAGCAACAGTTGCTCAGGAAGGAGACACTATATTCATCCGCTCTGGCGTTTATTATGAAAATAATCCAATTGGATTACGCACAGATGTTACAGTATCCGGTCAGGACTTAAGATTAGTTACGATCGTTCCAAACAATGTAACAAATGATGTTTTCCATGTCAGAAGAGGATGTCTGATTGAGAACCTAAACTTTGCTGGATCTAGTGTAGCAGTTGCACATACTGGTGCTGGTGCAATTTCATTCCCAGATCCATCAAGTCCAGCAGTTTCTGGATATTTGGAACCAGGACCAGCAACAGAAGGATCTTCTGGAAGATGGAGAAGTCCTTATATTAGAAACTGCACCAACTTCATGAGCAAGAGCATTGGCATGAAGATTGATGGAGATCATGCAACTGCATCTACAATTGGTGCAGATCTAAAATCAATGGTATGTGATTCATTCACACAATACAATGAAAATGGTATTGGTGTTTCTATCACCAATAATGGATATGCTCAGTTAGTTTCTATATTCACAATTAATTGTGATATTGGAATCTTTGCAGCAACTGGAGGTTCTTGCGACTTAACAAACTCCAATTCTTCCTTTGGTAATTATGGATTGGTTGCTGTTGGTTTGGGATCAACTGAGTTTACTGGTTCTGTAAATGCAAATACAACTGCTGAGAATGATACAATAACACTGAAGGATGTTTTTGATGGATCTGGCAATCCAAGAAGACCTTATGATGGTCAGGCATTGTGGTTTAAAATTAATCTTGACAACTACCCTGATACTGTAGGAAGTGGTCAAATTACTGCTCCTCTTAGGGAGGTTGGATCTATTCGTGTATTAGATGGTGGATCTGGGTTTAGTGCTGCAACACCACCAAGTGTAGTTATTCGTGATGATGATGGGACGCTTGTGCCAAAAGGACCTCAAGGTATTATTGCAGAAGCTTCTGCAACTGTAAGTGCAGCAGGAACAATTACAGCAATAGATATTGTAAGCACGGGTAGAAACTACTTATCAACACAAAATATTGTGGTTGATATTGATGGAAATACTGGATTAGCAACTGCTGTGATGGATCCAATATACTTTACAGTATTTGAATCGACAGAAGTTACAAATAGTGGTATTACAACAACCACATTTAATGAGTTTGTTCCATATGAACTTTTTGAAGACGATACAATTGAATTGAAAAGAATTAGTCGCATTCTTACAAGTTCACACTCATTTGAATACATAGGTACTGGAACAGACATAAATACCTCAACACCTCTTAAGGGTGCTGTGCCAATTAAGGCAAATGAAGTTGATGCTAGAGATGGAGCTCAAATTCCATTCACTAGCACCGATCAAAAAGGAAACTTTGACATCGGAGATGGAATACAAATCGACCAAACAACTTCTACAATCAGAGGTAGAGATTTTAGTAGAGCAATTCAAGCAGAAGTTACACCTTTAATTCTTGCGTTGAGATAAAATATGGCAGTAGCACCACTTAATAAATTTATTACTATTGCGGTTCCAGTTGCGCCAGGAGAGCAGACGATATACACAACGCCTGTTGGTGTATCTGCAATTCTTCTATATGCACAAGCATCTAATGTTGGCGTCAATACATATCCAACAGTAACATTTACTCATAGAAGAAAGAGTGTAGCATCAAAAACTTCTGGAAATACTAGAAACAATAGACTCGTAAAGGACGCAGAAATACCACCAAATGATGCAATCATTATCATTGATGGTAGACTTGTTTTAGAAAGAACTGCACTTATATCAGATTCCGTTGTAATTGAGGGGACACAGTCAGGTATTGTAACTGTAACCGACTGTCAGTATGATAATACTACTGGATTAACTACGGTTACTACATTGACCGCTCATAACTTCAACGTTGGTGATGAAGTTACAATGAGTGGTCTTGCATTTACCTGCGGATCTGGAAGTGGAATTACAACAACAATATTCCCATCACCACAACAATCATTTGTTGTTGATTCAATTGATGGAACTGTTGGAACTTCTCTAACATTTACAACAAATTCTGGTGTTGTTGCTGGAATTGCTCATACCTATGTTAGTGGTGGTCTTGTTGGACCGCTTCAAATGGAATTTATTTGTAGTATTCTTGAAAATAGCACAACGTAAGATATGCCAAGATATTTAAGTGGTAGGTCTAAAAGAAGACCTCAAGAAGATTTAACAGAAGATAGGTATGATTATCTATCAGTAGATCAGACTGAACCAAATCTTGGTGACCCAGTTTATCCTGGAGATTCTCCTCCTCTTGGATTACAATATCAGATAATTTCATTAGAAAGTAATCCTGGAGAAAGATATTGGATCCCGATTGGTGCAGGATTAACAACGGGAGCTATTTCAATTTATGATGAAGGTGTTCTTACACCTCCTGGTGGTATTAGTAGCACATCACAACTTAATTTTGTTGGTGCTGCAATTAGCGCACAAGGATACTCAAATCCAGATTCATCTCCTGGAGTAGCAGTTACTGTAACTGTATTTTCTCCTGGAGAGCAAGGTCAGTTCATGTTTAATGACAACAATGACTTTGCTGGAACATCATCAATGTTCTATGATGTATCCAATAATAATATTGGAATAGGTACAACTGGACCAGAGAGAGATTTTCATGTAAATGGTGATATTAGATTAAATGGAACCATATATGACTTTTTTGATAATGCTGGAACAGCATCACAGTTATTAGCAAAAAATGTATTTGGTGGTCTTACTTGGATTAGTCAAAGCACCATTACTCCTGGTGCTGGTGGAACTTATAGAAGTATTCAATATCACAACACGGCAAATGTTGTTGATGGTGCAGAGTTTTTTGTCTATGATGATATCAATCATAGAGTTGGTATAGGAAGCACTCTTCCAACAAGACGACTAGATGTCCTTGGTGAAACTAGAATAACTGGTCAAACTGAGATTGACTATCTTAACGTAACTGGATTCACAACAACTAATAATTTCAATGCAACGAATCTTAGTGTTTCTGGTTTAAGCACTTTTACTGGTCTCTTAGATGCCAATGGTGGTGCTACAATTGACAATGTTAGAATTGGTGTTGCTAATAATAATGAGATTGATACTTCTACTGGCAATCTGACCATTGATTCTGCTGGTGGAACAACTACTGTAGACGATAATTTAGTTGTAAATCAAGATCTAACCGTAACTGGAGAAAGTACGGTTGACTTTATTAATATAAGCAATGCAAACGTAACTGGTATTCTTACAGTCTTTACTCTTTCAGTAGTAGATACTGAACTTATAGACCTTAGAGTGACTGGATTTGCTACAGTCAATGCGGCATTAATTAATAATGATCTAACAGTCGATGGTCCATCAGTATTAGATAGTTTAAGAGTTACTGGTATTTCTACTTTCACTGGTGCCATTGATGCCAATGGTGGTGCTACAATCGACAACATTAGAATTGGTGTTTCTGGCAATAGTGAAATTGACACATCATCAGGAAATTTAATATTAGACTCTGCTGGTGGAACGGTTCAGGTTACGGATAATTTATCAGTATCAGGATCTGCAACATTTAATGGCAATATCGATTTAGGTAATGCTTCGTCTGATTCAATAACATTTAATGGTGTTGTTGATAGTAATGTAATACCATCTGGAACGATAGATCTGGGATCTACGTCATCGAGATGGAATGCTGTATATGCAGATACATTTAATGGATCTTTTGTAGGAAATGCCGATACTGCTACTGCATTAGAAACTGCAAGAGAATTTAGTATAACTGGAGACGTTGATGCCTCTGCAGTAGAATTTGATGGAACTGGAAATGTTAATTTAGTAACGGCACTAGACACAACAGGTGTTGCTGCAGGTACATATGGATCTGACACAGAAGTTGGACAATTCACCGTAGATTCGAAAGGAAGAATTACTTCAGCATCTAATGTTGGTATTGATTTTGCTAATGCCACAGTTGCCCAATCTAACACTGTCTTAACAGCATCTAGATCTACAAATGCAACACACTATGTGACATTTGTTGACAGTAATAATACTAGTGGTTCATATGAGTCTGTATATACTGATGCTGGAATATCATATAACCCAAGCACAAATTTATTGAGTGCTGGCAGTTTAGCAGTTACAGGATTGGCAGAATTTAATGGAAATGTTGATCTTGGAAATGGAACTAGCGACACAATAACTTTTACAGGAAGAGTTGATAGTGATATTATCCCCTCCACTGGTAATACTAATGATATAGGAACAGCAAGTCTTAAATGGGATAAGATTTATGCAAATGAATTTGTAGGTGCAATCATTGGAAACGCAGATACTGCAACTAAATTAGCAACAGCAAGGGACTTTAGCATAACTGGAGATGGATCTGCACCTGCAGTATCATTTGATGGAAGTGCAAACGTTTCTCTAAATCTTACTCTTTCTGCTAGTGGCGTTTCTGCAGATACTTATGGAAATTCTTCAACAATTCCACAGTTTACTGTTGATTCTAAAGGAAGAATTACTAGTGTAACAAATGTTGGTGTTAATTTTTCATCTGCAACAGTTGCACAATCTGATAAGATTAAACGGGAAAGGAATAGCACAAATGCTAATTTTTATATTCCGTTTGTTGATAGTAATGGATCATCTGCCACTTATGAAAGTGTTTATACTGACGCTGGAATAACATACAATCCATCAACAAATACACTTACGGTTCCAAATATAAATTCTTCAGGATCAATCGGTGGTGATTTATCACATACCCTGACGATGGGGACTAATGGTAATGGTATTAGTGGTTCGGCAACGTTTGACAATAGTCAAGATGTAACATTTACAGTTACAAGTAATGCTACTGCAGCAAATACTGCAAATACAATCGTTTATAGAAACGCTTCTGGAAATTTCAATGCCCAGGATGTGAGGGTTGATTCGTTTGGTGTAGGAACTGGTGCATCAGGAACCACTGGAGAAATAAGAGCAACTAACAACATCACTGGTTATTATTCATCAGACATTAATCTCAAAGAAAACATTAAACCAATAAATGATGCTCTTAATAAGTTACTGAGAATCAATGGTGTCAATTTTGATTGGAAAGATGATTATATCGAAGAAAGAGGTGGGGAAGATGGATTCTTTGTAAGAAAGAATGATGTAGGTGTAATCGCTCAAGAAATAGAAGAAGTATTGCCAGAGATTGTGGCAACTAGGGAAGATGGATACAAGGCAGTTAAGTATGAAATGATTGTTCCTCTCTTAATTGAATCGATTAAAGAGCAACAAAACATTATTGAAAAATTAACGAAACGAGTAGAAGATTTGGAGAGTAAGTAATGGCTCTACCTTGTCCTGGACCAGCTCAAATTAGTCTTGCAGACATACAAACCGAATTTGGTGGGACAAATCCAATATCACTCAATGAATATTACAGAAATGGATCATATGTAACATCAAATAATACAAATGTTCCAACTAGTGGTCAAATAAGTTTTGATGATTTTTTCTGCGCTATTGCAGAAATTGTTGTTTATATTACAGCAAATGCAGAAAATGTAGATGCTTCCTCATACTTCAACTCTTCAGACTGGTCATCTAGCGTTCCAAAACGTCTAGTTGTTAATTCTGGAGTTACTCTTGGTGCAACAAATACTTCAAATTATGCAATATCAGTTCCATCAGGATTTGGTGGAAATTTCCAATTAGATAATAATGGTTTTATATTAGGTGCTGGTGGTGCTGGTGGAGATGATGCTGATGGTGAAGATGGCGGAAATGCTGTCTTTGCTGGTGATAATATATCAATTAACAACCAAGGAACCATTAGTGCTGGCGGTGGCGGTGGCGGCGCTGGTGGAGATGGTGGTGGTGGATATTATACATCTTCATATAGTTACAATTGTGACTATTGTAACTCTGGTGGTGGTAGTGGATTCCACTATTGTGGAAGTTATTCGGGAGCATGTTCTTGCCAAAATCCAAGCGCATATTCTTGTAATTGTAATCGACCAAACTATGGATTTAGTGGTCCCTTATGGGCATGTTGTGATTGTACTTGCTGTTATCGCAGAACTTGTACTGGTTACAATACCAACTACACCTCAGGTGGAGATGGTGGAACTGGTGGAAAGGGGCAAGGATATGATGGAGCAGCTACTGCTGGTGCTGGTGGTGTTAGTGGTGGAACTAATGCTGGAACTGGTGGAGATGGTGGAGATGGTGGCTCTTATGGTCAACCTGGCGATGATGGTGAAACTGGTGGTAATGGTAATAATGGAAATGGTCTTAATGGATATGATGGTGGTCTTTCCGGATATTATATTGTCAACAATTCAAATGTCACCTGGATTAGTAACGGAACTCGTAACGGTAGAGTAGGATAAATATTTTTACATTTTGTTAATACCAAATGAAATATACAATTGAAAAAATATTTCCTGGTCAAATAAAAGTCAGGTTTGAAGATGGATCATGGGCAAAGGTTCCAATTCAACCAGATGCCACTGCAGAAGAAATTGATAATGCAGTATCAAAATATGATAGTGATTTTTTACCAGATCCAGAAACAATAACGAATAAAAATATAACAATTGGTGAGGAAAGAGTATCTTCCAAATTGACACTCAATAATCCATATGAAGAAGTTAAGGTGTCAACTGGAAGCACCACAGTGATTATGATGGATGGTAGTAATAGAGTTGAAATTCAATCTACTCCATATATTCCAGATCCAAGTATATCTCAAGGATTTACGCCAACGATTGTTCCCAATAAAGTAGACTTTGGTTTGGCTCACGCTGTTGACGTTTTGGCAGTTGTAGAGTATTATGCAAGTAAAGGCGATACTAGACTCAAAGACATATTAATGTCTAAGGTTGAAAAGTTTATCGCAGATCCAAGATTTTCTTTTGATGAATTTTTGGAAAACTTAGAATTTGATGCAGATCACGTTTTTGACTTAGCGGAGGCAGAATTAAATGAAGAAGGATGAAATTGACATCAAGGATGATCGTCCAGCAATTGAAAGAATGAAAATGTGTTTGAAATGTGAACACTTTTTCAAACCAACTAGACAATGTAAGAAGTGTGGTTGCTTTATGCCTATTAAGGTAAGACTTACAAACTCTTCCTGCCCAGTTGGTAAGTGGTGACCTCTTGACACCAGACCCAATCCACCCTATAATACTCAGGTAATCAACGGAACACCCAATGGGCACCGCACAAGAAAGCGTCCTCGGCATCGTTATTGATGTTTGTACTCGCTCCTTCCTCCTGCTGAGCGATGAAGGCAATGAAAAAGAAGTTCAATGCGATACTGTTGAAGAGTTTATGAATGTGTTGGAAGTTGTAACTGCCAATCTTGAGCCACATCAGATTGAGTATGCTGATCTTGCTGTTGAGGAATGATGGAAGTATTTTCAGTTAAGGAATGGGAAGAGAACTTTGATTCTCTTCTCGTAAGGGTAGAAAATGGAGAACACATAGGTATTGTGGATGAAGAAGGAAGAGCAGCAGTTATGATACCAGCAGATGATGAACTCGTCCGAATATACACGGAGAACAATAACGAAGCATCGTAGTTCATCATCTAGGAAGTGTAGCTCAATTGGCAGAGCGAGAAGCTTATACCTTCTGTATGCACCAGATTAGTGCGCGGTTGGGGGTTCGACTCCCTCCACTTCCATTAGTGTAGATGTGATGTAAGGAAACACACCTCTATGAGGGTATGCAGGTATCAAATCCTGTCTTCTACACTATCTTGCTGGTTTAGCTCTCTGGTTGAAAGCAGCGAACTCATAATTCGCCTAAGGTGGGTTCGATCCCCACAACCAGCACCTTGCGAGTATGGTGGAATCGGTAGACACACCAGACTTAAAATCTGTTGGGCATTGTGCCCGTGGGAGTTCAAGTCTCCCTACTCGCATAAAATAAATAAGACAAAAGCATCTACTATGTCTTATAAGATTGATACTGCATACTGCTGGTATTTGGACCACAGTATGATAGTGAAGATGTATTTTATCAATCAGGTTCCATTCACCTTTGATGAAATGCCTGATGGGCATTTGTATGATCAGGATTTGTGTAAAGAAGCAGATAAAAATCTGCCATACGAACCAGAAGATTTATATAGGAGTTCTTTCTATCTGATAGATGAGGAAGTGCATCCTTGTTTGTTTCCAGTGGATTTAGAAAATCCAGAAGATATGCCAAAGGATGAAATAGAATATCATTATGATGAGGAAGATTTTATGGGTTAATAAATAAAACATAGAAATATCCTGGACGCAATATTCCGATGCCTCTTAATAAGCTGGAAAATTTTATTAAGAATACAGAAGGTCG
>Ga0222714_10001972_pt1 | contig 22484 bp, 14 predicted proteins | sample C33_3DmetaG_FD_165048 | JGI IMG/M metagenome (GOLD analysis project Ga0222714, IMG submission 165048) | Estuarine water microbial communities from San Francisco Bay, California, United States - C33_3D | ecosystem: Environmental > Aquatic > Marine > Unclassified | place: USA: California...
TCATCGCCAAACTCCATAGAGCTAAACCATAGAGCCCCATCTTTTTCATAAGTAAAGTCGCTATCTTTAATTTTTTGGATGCAATCCATATAAATATTGTCACTAAGATACTTTTTCTCTGATGCCCAGATATCGAAAGTAACGCCAAACTCACTAAGATCTTGCTTTATATCGGATAGGATTGAATCCAGACCAGCATTAAAAAATAAATCATAATTTTGATTTAAAAGATTTTTGAGCTCATTTATAAGATCATCAAGAGACTCTTCAGAGCCTTCATTGTCATTAATGATACGAATAAGTTTATCAGAAGGGGGGAAATAAAAACCTTTATCTTTTTGAATATTTGATGCAATTTCTTCAACATATTCAGCTTGATAGCACTTTCCTGGATAAGCGAATGATTCGTTGTTTAATTGTAGATACCTAAGGTAAACACTCAGAGCCAGAATATCCATCTGGCGCCCCCCATCATTTACATAGTATTCTTGTATAACTTCTTCACCACTTGCTCTTAGGATGTTTGCCATTGTACTTCCGAATGCTGCACCCCTTCCATGCCCAACATGAAGCGGTCCTGTGGGATTTGCCGAAACATACTCAATTAAAATCTTATTTGGACTGTCTCGAACAATTTTTCCGTAATCCGAATTTAGTTTTAGGATGGATTTCAGTTCATTGGCATAGACTTCATCTTTAATAAAAATATTAATAAATCCTGGACCAGCAATTTCAGTTTTTAAAATGATTTTATTTGACCCAAAAGCATCAATTATTTTTTTTGCTATCTCAAAGGGTTTCATTTTAAGGTGTTTTGATAAAGTCATAGCTGCATTACAGCTAAAATCGCCATGACTTATATTTTTAGTTCTATCAATTTGATAATTTAATTTGATTTTGGGATCCTTTACGATTTCTAGAATAGCCTGGTCAAATATTTCATTTAATTGATGAAATATATATTTGTTATTTTTAGATTTCATAAGGATCAATTTGAATTTTTATTTGGTTTCTTTTTTGTAAATTTAAAATAAAAGGTTTAAGGTCATTAATTGTTTTATTTAACAATTTTCTATCGCTACTTTGTATCAGTAAGTGCATACCATACATGCCTTTTCTCTTAAGTATTATATTAGACGCTGGGCCTAATAACTTGATTCTTTTGTCATTGATTAGAGCTTTTTGTTTTATTTTTTTAAGTAATGCAACAGCACTATCTTGAGACTTAGATTGACAAATAATTGCAGCTAAATGATGAAATGGCGGCCAATGAGCTTCAGCGCGTTCATCGAGTAAATACCGAGAAGCTCCCAAGTAATCTTGTTTCAGTAAATAAGAGAAAATAGGATGCTTTGTATTATAGGTCTGGACTAGAACTTCGCCACTTTTATTTCCTCGGCCAGATCTACCTGAGACCTGAAATAACTGCTGAAGCAGTTTTTCGTGCGCCCTGAAGTCTACACCGTAGATTCCCTGATCCGCATCTAAAATAATAGCAAGCGTAATATTTTTAAAGTCGTGCCCCTTAGAAAAAAGCTGAGTACCAATGATGATATCCAGTTTTTTTTCTTTAATCTTTGAGAGAAACAAATCGAGCTTTTGAGTGTTATCAATAATATCTGAGTCAATGATTCCAATACGAGAAAATGGAAACTTTTTAGTTATAAGATCTTTAATTTGTTCTGTACCTTGTCCTAAAAATTTAAGTTGATGATCACATTGATCGCAATGATTTTTTGCTGTTTCCTGCTTGTTGCAGATTTGGCATTTAAAAATATTATTACTTTTGTAGTAAACGAGACGACTGCTGCACCAATTGCACGCTTTTGCGATATTACAATGTGTACAATAACAAATTGGTGCAAAGCCTTTCCTATTAACAAAGATAAAAATCTGATTTTTGTTGGCTAGATGTTCCTCAATCGCCTGTAGAGCTGAAATTGTGAAACCATTCTTTTCCTTATAACTGTTTTTATCAATGAGTCTTATGTTAGGTAATTTTGCCACGCCAGTTCTATCAGGAAGTTTATGGAGAATGAATTGCTTCTCTTTTATATTGAAGAGACTTTCGAGTGAGGGACTGGCGCTGCCCAAGATAATTGGAATTCTCTCAATGCTTGCCTTTTTAATAAGTATATTTTTTGCTGAAAAAGCATAGGGATTCTTTTGATTGAAAGAAGAATCATGTTCCTCATCAATGATAATTGCTCCCAGTTTTTTAAATTGTAAAAATGCAGACGACCGCGTACCGATGACGCATGATATTTCACCCATTTTAAGTTTTTTCCATACATTGTATTTTTGCTTTTCACTAACCTTTGAGTGAAAAACTCCAATCTCTCCATGAAATCTCGCTTGCATTCGAGTTAATAATTGAGGCGTTAGTGATATTTCAGGAACCATCAATAAAACTTGTTTTTTTTGTTTTGCAAAAAAATCAATCAGATTTAAGTAGATCTCTGTTTTGCCAGAACCTGTCACCCCATAAATTAGATGTGTATAAAAATCATCCGATTTACTGAGAATATTTTTTAGGCATTGTTCTTGGTCATTGTTAAGCCTTAGTGAATTATTCTTTTTAATTTCTAGAGAGGAACTTTTTGATATTGGCGAGGTAACAGCTATAAAATTTTTAGCTTCAAGATTTTTAATAGTCTCTCTAGATATGCCATTGCTCCTAAGATCAGCCATTGTCTTCGGCCGACGCTTTAAAAGCTCAATAGCTCTAATTTGTTTTTCGCCTCTCAAATGAATCGTTTCTGCTGCGTTATGGACATACTTAAATTCATCCTCATTTTTTACAAAGCCTCGCTTTTTCAAATAAGAGGGAAGGGCAGAAAAGATAACTTCTCCCAATGGAATGTGGTAGTAACTACTTACCCACATGAGCTCTTTAAGCATTTCGGGAGTAAAAGTAGGAACAGATTCAAAAAGGTTGATGACAGTCTTTAACTTAATTGAGGAGGTATGGTGCTTCATTAATTTAATGATAATTCCCATCTTTTTTTGTTTACCGACCTCAACCTCAACTCTAGAGCCTATTTTTATTGAATCGAGATGCCTAATTTCATATTGAAGGCTTTGCTGATAAGAGATTGGAAGCGCTACTTCGCAAGCTAATCTGTAGTGATAATTCATTAGTAATTTAGAATTCCAAGTTTTGCGATAATGTTTAGATACTCTTGTTGCTTAATACGTAATTAATATACACCTTACAGTGCGCTTAGGATAAAATACCTCCAAAGAAATTGTTCTGCTTGGAGAGTTCTATGAAAATTGGTATCCCCAAAGAGGTTTTCAGTCTCGAGAAAAGAGTTGCAGCTACTCCTGAAGTTGTAAAAGACCTTATAAAACTGGGATTTGAAGTCAGTGTTGAATCAAATGCTGGGAATCTTGCATCATTTACCGATAATCTTTATGAGGAATCAGGAGCGAGTATAAAAGATACCGCACGCCTATGGTCTGAATCTGACATTATACTTAAGGTTAGAGCGCCCTCAGAGAAAGAGGTAGGACTCTTAGATTCTAGTAAAACATTAATAAGCTTTCTCTGGCCTGCTCAAAATAAAGAACTTTTAGAAAAATTAAGCCAAACCGGAGCTACTATTCTTGCAATGGATAGTGTGCCGAGAATTTCTCGAGCACAAAAGATGGATGCCCTCAGTTCTATGGCAAATATTGCAGGCTACCGTGCAGTTGTAGAAGCATCACAACACTTCGGGAGATTCTTTACCGGTCAAATTACTGCGGCTGGGAAAATTCCTCCAGCTAAAGTCTTAGTTATTGGTGCAGGAGTGGCAGGTCTTGCTGCAATTGGTGCTGCCAAAAGTATGGGAGCCATCGTAAGAGCATTTGATACGAGACCTGAAGTCAAAGAACAAGTAGAAAGCATGGACGCTGAGTTCTTAATGTTAGATTTTGACGAAGATGGCTCTGGAGAAGGTGGTTATGCCAAAGTGATGAGCGATGAATTTATTAAGGCAGAAATGGAGTTATTTGCTGAGCAAGCTAAAGATGTAGATATTATTATTACTACAGCTCTTATCCCTGGAAAACCTGCCCCTAAATTAATTACTAAGGAAATGATTACATCGATGCGAAGAGGTTCAGTTATTGTAGATTTGGCAGCGGAGCAGGGCGGAAACAGCGAACTTACTCAAGCCAATGAGGTAGTTGATCACGAAGGAGTTACAATCATTGGTTATACTGATTTACCCAGCCGCTTGGCTGCGCAAGCGAGTCAACTGTATGGAACAAATTTGAGACATATACTCACCGATATGTGCCCCGAGAAGGATGGGAACATTATTGTCGACATGGAGGATGAGGCGATAAGAGGAGCGACAGTTATACATAAGGGCTCGATAACTTGGCCGCCACCTGCCCCAAAACTTTCAGCAGCTCCTAAACCACAAGCAGATCATAAAGATACCTCAGCACCTATGCAGCAGAAAAAAGAGGAGAGCAAAATATTTGGAAATGTTGCTGCTGCAGTTATCGCTTCGGTCGCATTATTATGGATGGGATCAGTGGCTCCCACATCATTCATGGAGCACTTTACTGTTTTCGTGCTTGCATGTTTTATAGGCTACATGGTGATTTGGAATGTGACTCCAGCGTTGCACACTCCATTGATGAGCGTAACTAATGCCATAAGCAGTATTATTATTATCGGTGCAGTTCTTCAAATCAGCTCCGATCAGCCTATAATCACTTGGATTGCAGTTGCTACTGTCCTTATTACAAGTATCAATATCGCAGGTGGCTTTGCTGTTACCCGACGTATGCTTAACATGTTTCAAAAATAGGTGGTGAGTTATGAGTAATTTAGTATCAGCAGGTGTTGCAAATGTAGCTTACCTTGGGGCTATTGCTTTATTCATTCTTGCTTTGGGCGGCTTGAGTCATCCTGAGTCCTCAAGAAGAGGAAATCTTTATGGCATTACCGGCATGTCAATAGCTCTCATTGTTAGTATTTTGAGTGCAGTAACTAACAATATGGAATTATTGCTAGGGGCACTTGTGATTGGAGGTGGAATTGGCCTCTATCTTGCAAAAAAAGTTCAGATGACAGAAATGCCTGAGCTTGTTGCTATTTTACATAGCCTAGTAGGTCTTGCGGCTTGTTTTGTTGGTTTTGCAAACTTTTTTGATATTGCAGTCTGGGACCGCTATGTAGGTGTTGAAAAGGTGATTCATGATGTTGAGACTTACATAGGTATTTTTATTGGCGCTGTTACCTTTTCGGGTTCAATCATAGCCTTTGGTAAGCTAAGCGGAAGACTAAGTGGAAAGCCACTGATGCTTCCTCTAAGACATTGGCTCAACCTTGCTCTAGTAATCCTTGTATTTTATTTTGGTTATGAGTTTGCGACAGCGCCTACACAAGAACTTGCCATACAGCCAATGTATGTTATGACTGCTATTGCTTTATTTTTAGGTATTCACATGGTGATGGCAATTGGTGGAGCGGATATGCCTGTTGTTGTCTCTATGCTTAATAGTTACTCTGGCTGGGCGGCATCAGCAACAGGATTTATGTTAGGCAATGATCTTTTGATTGTTACAGGAGCGCTTGTTGGAAGCAGTGGTGCTATTTTAAGCTATATCATGTGTAAAGCCATGAATAGAAAATTCCTATCTGTGATTGCAGGTGGTTTTGGTACTGCCGGTGGTAGCTCATCAAGCTCGAGTGAAGACCAAGGCGAAGTTACTCCTATTGATGTTATAGAGACAGCCAATCTCCTAAAAAATGTAAAGAATGTTGTGATTGTTCCTGGTTATGGAATGGCTGTCGCTCAAGCACAGCATACTGTCTATGAGATTACTAAAGTCCTAAGATCAAAGGGGGTTAATGTTAGGTTTGCAATTCATCCGGTCGCTGGTAGGATGCCTGGTCACATGAATGTTCTTTTAGCAGAGGCAAAGGTTCCCTACGACATCGTATTAGAAATGGATGAGATCAACGAGGACTTTCCTGAAGTCGACGTATCAATAATCATTGGAGCAAATGATATTGTAAATCCTTCTGCGCAAGATGAACCTGATAGTCCTATTGCGGGTATGCCTGTGCTTGAGGTATGGAAAGGTGAGACGACTATAGTACTTAAGAGAAGCATGGCATCGGGATATGCCGGAGTACAAAATCCTCTTTTCTTTAAAGAGAACACTCAAATGCTGTTTGGTGATGCTAAAGAAAGCTTGGATGAAGTCCTAAAAAACTTATAAATTGATGCCCCATAACTTACTGGGGGTATTGATTTTATTTGCTCCGATCCTTTTTTGGACATCATGTGGCCTAGCTATTGGAAAGTTTATCCTTCCAGCTATCCTAGGAGAAAAAAGACACCACTACTCAGACCTATTAGTAAATTATGTAGCTAACTTAGCAACTCCTTCGCTGATTATTGCAACATTTTCGAGACTGAATATGTCTCAAAATGAGACTGCTCAAGTTATGCTAGCAGGTTTTACGTATCTGCTATTCTCGGTTATTTTTAGTTTTCTCATTTTACGAATCCACAACAAAAATTTTAATTTGACTGCTCATGGTTTGATTTTTGGTAATGTCGGAAATCTAGGAATTCCTGTCAGTTATTATTTATTCCATTCAGAGGGTCTGGAATATGCAATCTCATTTTTTGTTGTTCTGGTAAGCGCACAATTTTTTTTGACGCCAACCTTTCTTGGCGATAAGTCATTTAGTTTAAGAGAATTTTTTAAAGTTCCTGTGGTCATAGCAACTTGTATTGGACTAATCATTTATTTCACGAATTTTCATCTTTCAAATTTGATTTATCAAGCCATTGCTCTCATTGGTTCAACCGCGATACCTCTATCATTGATCTCACTGGGTATGACGCTAATGAATATATATGCATTGCTAAGTTATGAAATTCTTATTTTTTCGATTTATAGAATTCTCATAGGTATCGTAACTGCTTTTTTGGTTAACCTGGTTTTCGGGTTCGAGGGTATTATTCAGAATGTGATTTGGTGCATGGGGATGATGCCCTCTGCTGTTTTTTGCTATTTATTTGCACATAAGTATAAAAAAAATGAATCATTTATGGCAGGGCTAGTTCTTGGTTCGACAGTGTTATCATTTATTCTGCTGCCCATTGTTTTGACAGCAATTAATTTGGAGTTGTAATGTTGAATTTGAATAATGAAAAAATTTTAATTACCGGAGGTTCTGGCTATATTGCCTCGTGGATTGCCTTTAAATTAGCCGAGAAAGGTTGTCATATCTCGCTTACAGCAAGAAGGCTAGATGATCCTAGATGTCTGCTCTTAGAGTCTAAAGTGCAACCCTTAGAAGGTACAGTTCAATTTTTTCAGGCCGATCTACTTGATAAAGATTCACTGCGAAAACCTATCATGGATTCTACGCTGATTTTTCATACTGCATCGCCCTTTAAATCTAAAATTAATTCAGCTTACAAAGACTTGATACTGCCAGCATTAGAAGGAACCAAGAATGTTTTAAACCTCGCTAAAGAAAACCCAAACTTAAAGAGGATCGTGCTTACAAGCTCAGTGGCTGCTGTACTTGGAGATAATCAAGATTTAAGAAATTATCCAAACCAAATCGCAGATGAGTCGTGTTGGAATGAGACCTCTTCAGAGGCACATAACCCATATTCATATTCAAAAACCCTTGCAGAGAAAGCTGCATGGGAGATTTTTAAGTCCCAAAATCAGTGGTCCATGGTAGCTATTAATCCCTCTTTTGTGATTGGGCCAAGTATTACCCATCATCCTAAAGCTGAAAGCTTTCAAGTGATGAAACAGTATCTTTCAGGTGCTTTCTTATTGGGCGTTCCCGAGATTTATGTAGGAGCCGTAGATGTGAGAGATGTTGCTGATGCTCATATTTGCGCGATGGAAAATTTATCAGCAGAAGGAAGACATATCACATCAGCTAAAGACACCGGTTTTAAGGAAATAGGGATACACTTGAAGAAAAAATTTCCACAAAAGGTAAAATTTTCACCAAGAACAGTCCCAAAAATACTGATTGCGCTCACCGGAAGATTTATTTCTAAGCTTCTAACATATAAGTTTATTATGAATAATGTCGGTTATGTTTGGCGCACTAAAAACGACAAGTCTATTAATAGCCTAGGGATAAAATATAGGGATATTCTTCAGTCATCTGAGGAGATGATTGAGCAGATTATTCAAAAAAATTAACCTCTATCTTTGTATTGATTAAACGACTTAATCACTTTCCCAGAAAATAACCAAATGATTGGTAAATTAGCACAAAGCATAAGACCCGTGCCTAATCCAGTTATTGCATCAAGATCTGCCGCTGATTCCATCCAACCGAAAGTTGCCAGCGCACCTAAGAAGCAAAAAATGATTTTATAAGAGACAATATGCTTCTCTCCAAATAAATAAACGACACCTTGTTCACCATAGTAACTCCAGGAAATCATGGTAGAGAGTGCAAATAACCATGCCGCCAAAGAAACAATCCATTTGCCCAGACCCGGGATAACTGAATCGAATGCTTGTGCAGTTAATGTAGCACCCACAAAGTCAACAAAGATTCCTTTGCTTAGAATAGTTGGCTGATTTTGGCTCTCAACTCGACCATCCCAAGAGATAGTTGTTTGATTGTTTTCAATTTGACCGTAATACCTATCAATCATGGTTTCTCCTGCATCATCAATGTACTGATAAGTTACAAAAACATTATTTTCTTGAGTTGTTAAGTTGCTTGGATTAATCGATGTTGTCTCGATAACCCATTCGTTACTATTTTCTTCAACAAAAATGAGATTTGAATTATCAATATCTGCAGGACGATTCCAGATGCCTGTGCTTAAAACAACCAATGCCGTGAAGGTACAGACCACAATCGTATCAATAAAAGGTTCCAGCCCAGCGACTATAGCTTCCTTGACAGGTTGGTCCGTTTGAACAGCAGAGTGGGCAATAGGTGACGAGCCTTGTCCGGCCTCATTTGAGAATAGCGCTCTTTTCATACCAAATAAAAAAGCAGCGCCTGCCGTTCCGCCTATAAAAGCACCTTGTGCTTCAATTGGGGAGAATGCAGAGTTAATAATTAGTGCAAAAATTTCGGGCAAAAGCTCTAAGTTAATAATTAAAACAACAATCGATCCGAGTAAATAAATGGATACCATAATCGGAACAAGGCGACTTGCTACTTGACCGATTCTTTTAATGCCTCCGATAATGACGAGACCAACTAGCAACGCAAGAACGATACCACTTAAATAGCTTGGTATACCAAAGTAGGATTGAGTAATCTCACCGACATTCCAAGCTTGAAACATGTTACCACCCGTTACGGTTGAGACAAGAAGGGTGACACAAAAAACTCCACCTAAAAATTTTCCTAATGTTTTGAATCGAGGGTTAATTTCTGGAAGTCCCTTTTTAATAACCCACATTGGACCGCCACTGGGTTCTTTAGGATTTTCAATATTCCTGTAAAGCATTGACAAAGCAACCTCAGAAAACTTGAGCGCCATACCGAATACGCCAACCACCCACATCCAAAATACTGCACCAGGGCCGCCTAGAGCAATTGCAAGCGCAACACCCCCAATATTTCCTAGACCTACCGTTGCGGATAAAGCGGCAGTTAACGCTTGAAAATGTGAGATTGCTCCCGGTGCATCATGCTGTTTGGGACTCTTTAATATTGCGAAACCCTCTGTGAGTGAGGCATATTGACAGAATCTTGTCGCAATCGTAAAAAAGATACCCGTGATGAGAACGGCAAAAAGTACCCAGTCATGCCATAAAATTGCATTTAATAAATTTAATAATTCTCTAGCTTGGTCCATGCTTACCTTTTAATGTAATGATTCTAATAAAATACTCACCGCCATACCCCCTGCAGTACAGCTGCTTGCAAGCCCATAATTCTTACTTGAGTGACTTAATTGTTTTGCTAATGATAGTATAAGCCTTGAGCCCGTTGCTGCAAATGGGTGGCCTACAGCTAGACTTCCTCCGTAAGTATTGATCTTTTCACATTCTAATGGACTAGAAATTTCTAGGGCTTCATTTTTTATTAGAAAATTTTGATCAGTCAATGCTTTTATGACGCAAAGCGTTTGCGCAGCAAATGCTTCATGAATCTCGTAAAAATCAATATCTCCAAGCTTTAAATTATTTCTTAATAAGAGCTTTGGAATAGAGTACGCAGGACCTAAAAGTAACTCTTCGCTCTTTGAAAATTCTATAGCTGACTCATCAAATGCCTTAAATTTAGCTAGCAAGGGTAAATTATTTTTCTCCGCCCAATCCTTTGTTCCCAACAATATTGCTGCTGCTCCGTCGGTGAGAGCGGTACTGTTTCCCGCGGTTAAAGTGGCCTCTCGATCATTAGAAAATACAGTTTTTAGCTGAGCAAGCTTCTCAAGGCTGCTTTCTCGAACATTATCATCATGATCCAGTCCGTTTAAAGGAACAATCGAGTCAAAAAAATTAGTTCTGGCAGCAATTAGCGCTTTTTGATGACTGGCGTAAGCATATTGATCTTGATCCTCTCTTTGGATTTTCCATTTTCTTGCGGTCAGTTCCATACTTTCTCCCATTGAGAGCCCCGTGGCACATTCTTCGACTTGGACAAATGTAGGAAAGTCAGGAAAATTTTTGAGCCGATGAATAGCTTGAGAAATCTTACCTGCTTTGTTTGAGAGTAATGTCTTTGTTCCTTTCTCAGATTGCTCGGATCGTGAGACAGGAGATTGGCTGATGCTATCAACGCCTCCCGCAATGCCAGAATCTATTTGGCCTGTTTTGATTTTAAGCGCTACATGTATTAGGGCAGAAAGGCTGGTCGCGCATGCTCTTTGTAGATCGATGCCTGGTGTCTTAGGATCAAGCTGGGTAGAGAGAACTGCATCTCTCGCTAGGTTGTAGTCACGCGGATCTTTTAGCACGGCCCCAAGGGCCACTTCTCCAAGTTGCATTCCATGCATTTCGTATTTATTTATTAGTTCATTTAATACATGAACCATAAGCTCTCTGTTTGAATAGCTCGCTAGACGACCAAATCCCCTTGCAAAAGGGGTTCTTATTCCGCCAACAATGTAAACATCTGTATTGCTATGCATTTTTACCATTATTTCATATCCTAGAGTATCAAAAGGCTATAAACCAAAATAGCGACTTAAAATATTCATGATCATCTATTATAATTAGAGGTCATCAAAATAGACTCAAAATTATTTTAGCTTGCTAAGTTCAAAAATAAGTAAGCTTATAACGCGTCGTCTATATAGCTTAATAACTAGAGAGGACAATGAAACCTAAAAAAATAGGACTTTATAACTCTGACTTTGAACACGATAGTTGTGGAGTCGGTTTTGTTGCCAATATCAAAGGAAATCAAAGCCATCAAATCATTACGGATGCTGAGAAATTACTATGTCGCATGGATCATAGAGGTGCGAAAGGAGCAGAGGTAAATTCAGGCGATGGTGTTGGAATGCTTGTAGGTTTTCCCTCTGCATTTATTAAAAAAATTTCAGACAAAGAGTTTCAGTTTAAAGAGCAGGGGCAACTCATTGCAGCTGGGAATGCTTTCCTTCCCAAAGATGGAAAAAAAACTGAGAAATTAAAAGAGTTATTCAATAATAAAGCATTGGAATTAGGGCTTACCATCATTGGATGGAGGACCGTGCCAATTGATATTCAAAATGCAGATATTGGTAAAACAGCTCTTGAGGCTATGCCAGCTATTGAGCAAGTCTTAATTACTTCCAAAGAAATTAAAAGTGAGCTTGAATTTGATCAAAAGCTTTATCTACTTAGAAAAGCAGCTACTAATATTATTTGCTCTCAGATTAAGCTAAATGACTCCGAAATTTTTTATTTTTGCAGTCTTTCTTGTAGGACCCTTGTATATAAAGGAATGCTCACACCTTTCCAATTGACCGTCTTTTATAAGGATTTAAAGGATCAGGCTTTTGAAACGCATTTAGCGATGGTGCATTCAAGATTCTCTACCAATACATTTCCAAGCTGGGATAGGGCACATCCCTACCGAATGATTTCTCATAATGGAGAAATTAATACGCTTAGAGGCAACCTAAATTGGATGGCTTCAAGACAGGGCACAGCATTAAGTGCAGTTTATGGAGAAGCATTGGAAGACATATATCCGGTAGTCGAGCCTAATACTTCAGACTCAGGTTCTTTTGATAGTGTTCTTGAATTTTTAGTTATGAATGGTCGCTCGCCTCAAGAGGCCGTGATGATGATGGTACCCGAAGCATGGCAAAAAAGAGAATCCATGGATAAGAATAAGCGATCATTTTATGAATACAGCTCTTGTAAAATGGAACCTTGGGATGGCCCGGCGTCAATTGTATTTACAAACGGTCGATCCATTGGCGCAGTTCTGGATAGAAATGGTCTTCGTCCAAGTCGATATTATGTTACATCAGACGATCAGATAATCATGGCAAGTGAGGTTGGAGTTATACCAACAGACCCTGAAAAAGTTATTGAAAAAGGCAGGCTTGAACCTGGCAAAATGTTTTTGCTCGATTTTGATCAAGGAAGACTGATTCCTGATGATGAGTTAAAACGCTCGGTATACACGAAATATCCATACTCCGAGTGGCTTGAAAGACAGAGAATACCCCTTACCTCGGTCACAAAGTTTGAGGATTATGAAAAGATAGATCAAGAATCATTGTTTCCAAAGCTAAGATCATTTGGATATACCTCTGAAACCATGCAGTTTATGCTTATTCCTCTTGTCAGAGAGCTTCGTGATCCTGTGGGCTCGATGGGCAATGATGCCTCCTTAGCTTGTTTAAGTGATAAGCCAAGACTTATCTATGATTACTTTAAGCAACTTTTTGCTCAGGTGACGAACCCTCCTATTGATTCTATTAGAGAAGAGGTAATCATGTCACTCGAGACTTTTATTGGTCCTGAGGCGAACTTATTGACTGACGATGAAAAGCATTGCCATCGACTAAGAATCAAGCACCCTATTTTAAAAAATAAGGAACTTTTTTCTTTAAAAAATATTGACTATAAAAACTGGAAAACAAAAACAATTGACATTACTTACTCAATTGATGAAAAGCAATCAAACCTGATTGATCAGCTAGACCGTATTTCTGATGAGGCCGAAAATGCAGTTGATGAGGGCTTTAGTTTAATTATCCTCTCTGATAGAAATGTCAATGAAAACAGAATTTCAGTGAGTACCCTTCTTGCTTGTGGAGCAGTTCATCAAAAATTAGTAGCGAAATCTAAGCGAAGTAAAGTTGGAATTCTTCTTGAGACGGGGGAGGCCAGAGAAGTTCATCATTTTTGCCTATTGATTGGGTTTGGTGCAGATGCCATCAATCCGTATTTGGCCTTTGAAGCACTTTGGCAGGCAAGAAAAGAGAATTTATTAGATAAAAAACTCTCTAACGACGACGCAGTAGTCACGGCTTACAGAAAAGGAGTGGCCAAAGGTATTCTTAAAGTCATGGCTAAGATGGGAATTTCGACGCTTCACTCATACAAAGGAGCCCAGATATTCGAGGCTATAGGTCTGCGTGATGAGGTGATGCATAAATGCTTTACAGGAACGGCAAGCCGTCTCCAAGGGGTTGGTTTTGATGTCTTACAAAAAGAAAGTATAAGACGTCATAGATTGGGATTTGGCAATCGCAGATCAAATAATCTTGTAAATCATGGCGAATTCCATTGGCGCTCTGGCGGGGAGGTGCATGCTTGGTTCCCAGATGCCATTGCTAAGTTGCAGCAGTCATCAAGAGAGCGAAATGTTGATGTTTATAATGACTATGCAAAACTCATGAATGAGGATTCTCAAGCAAAAGCAACGCTCAGGGGACTATTAGAATTTAAGATTGGTAGCAATGGACCGGAAATTCCCCTAGATCAGGTTGAATCTTCTTCGGTAATTATGAAACGATTCTGCACCGGTGCGATGAGTCTTGGATCGCTCTCATCTGAATCACATGAAACGCTTGCGATTGCAATGAACAGAATCGGTGGAAAAAGCAATACGGGTGAGGGTGGTGAAGATCCTGAGCGATACAATGCGATGCCCTCAGGAGACAGTAGGCGTTCATCCATCAAGCAAGTCGCCTCAGGTCGGTTCGGAGTGAACTTATGGTACCTAATGAATGCCGATGAAATTCAGATTAAAATGGCACAAGGAGCAAAGCCGGGAGAAGGCGGTGAATTACCGGGAAGAAAGGTTGATGATTTTATTGCTAGGATTCGATACTCCACTCCTGGTGTAGGACTCATTAGCCCACCACCTCATCACGATATTTATTCAATTGAGGATCTTGCTCAATTGATACATGATTTAAAAAATTCAAATCCAGACGCGAGAATTAGTGTCAAATTAGTATCTGAAGTTGGCGTTGGAACTATTGCCGCAGGCGTTGCTAAGGCTCATGCCGATCATATTTTAATTTCTGGTGACTCAGGCGGTACTGGAGCCTCACCGCTAACAAGTATCAAGCATGCGGGATTACCTTGGGAGCTAGGCATAGCAGAAACCCATCAAACATTAGTGCTTAACGATTTAAGGAGCCGTGTTGTTTTACAGACTGATGGTGGCTTGAGAACTGGAAGAGATGTTGTGATCGCAGCTTTATTAGGGGCAGAGGAAGTGGGATTCTCAACTGCACCTCTAATTGCGATGGGTTGCATCATGATGCGTAAATGCCACCTGAATACTTGTCCGGTCGGGATTGCAACTCAAGACCCTACTTTGAGGAAAAAATTTAAAGGCCAACCCGATCATGTGATTAATTATCTCTATCTCGTAGCCGAGGAAGCACGAACCATTATGGCAAAGCTTGGCTTTAGATCCTTTGATGAAATGATAGGCCGGGTTGATATGCTTGATGCTAAAAAAGCAATCGATCATTGGAAGGCAGATGGCATTGATCTTACGCCACTACTTTTGAATGTAAGTAAAGTGAGGCCCAAAGCAGGCACGAGACAAACTATTAAACAGAATCATCAACTTGATAAGGCACTTGATAATGAACTTATAAGATTGGCTGCTCCCGCTTTGGAGCGGGGTGAGGTCGTTAAAATAGAATTACCGATAGGCAATACCAATAGAACCGTTGGGACCATGTTAAGTAATAAAATTTTAACAAAGTATGGTGAGCGTGGATTACCAAGAGGAACTGTACACGTTAAATTTAATGGGAGTGCAGGACAAAGTTTTGGAGCCTTTATTGCGAGAGGTCTGACCTTAGAACTTGAGGGCGATGCAAATGATTATGTCGGTAAGGGACTCTCAGGAGGAAGAATTATTGTCTACCCTGATTCAAAAAGCCCATTTGTTGCCGAGGAAAATATTCTTCTTGGTAATGTCGCGCTTTATGGCGCGACTGGCGGTAGAGCATATCTTCGTGGCAAAGCGGCGGAGAGGTTTTGTGTCAGAAACTCTGGCGCTAAAGCTGTTGTTGAGGGGGTTGGTGATCATGGCTGCGAGTATATGACTGGGGGGAGAGCAGTTATTTTAGGAGAGACGGGCATCAATTTTGCGGCAGGGATGTCTGGAGGTATCGCGTATGTTTGGGACAAGAATGGAAATTTTGAGAGTAGATGTAATCTTGGAACCGTTGAACTCGATCCTATTGAATCCGATGAGGATATCGCTGAGCTTTTTGAACTGATCGAGCATCATCATATTTATACAAAGTCTGAGGTAGCGAGAAAAATTTTAGATGAATGGCCTATTAATCTCTCAGAGTTTATTAAAGTCATGCCTACGGACTACAAGAGAGTGCTTGATGAACGAAGAAAGCATGACGAGGAAATAGATGCTGAGATTGATGATGATGAAGGCAGCGCTCAAGGAGGATTATTTAATGGGTAAGCCAACAGGCTTTTTAGAATATCCTAGACGTAGTGTCGCTTACAGAGATCCAGCAGAGAGGCTTGGTGATTTCAAAGAAATTTATACACCTGCCAACGATAAGGCATTATCTATACAGGGTGCCAGATGCATGGATTGCGGTATCCCATTTTGTCAGTCGAATAATGGATGCCCAATCAGTAATCTCATTCCTGAATGGAACGATCTTGTCTACAAAGGCCGATGGAAGGAAGCTTACGAACGCCTTTCTCAAACTAATAACTTTCCCGAATTTACTGGCAGAACCTGTCCTGCTCCGTGTGAGGGCGCTTGTGTATTGGGCATATCTGATCCAGCAGTTACCATCAAAAATATTGAAAATGCAATTATCGACAAAGCCTTAGCAGAAGGATGGGTTGAACACAAAAGAGAAAAAGAAAAAACGGGAAAGAGGATTGCTATCATTGGTTCAGGACCATGCGGATTAACAGCCGCCGATCAATTAAATAAAGCAGGTCATGAGGTGACAGTTTTTGAGCGAGCTGATCGCATTGGCGGTCTCCTTATGTATGGAATACCCAATATGAAGCTTGAGAAGGAATTAGTTAATAACAGAGTTCAGATGATGACTAAGGCAGGCATCGAATTTAAGACAAATATGAATATCGGCGACTCTGAAGAAAGCCTAAATGCCCTGCAGGGTTTTGATGCCATTTTGGTTGCCGTTGGCTCCACCAATGCTCGGTCTTTGGATATACCTGGAAGCGATGCTGAGGGCATTCATTTAGCGATGGAGTTTCTTACAAAAAATACAAAATCTTATCTTAAAGATGGACTTAAAGAAAAAGGATACATTAATGCCAAAGATAAAGATGTCATTGTGATTGGTGGCGGCGATACCGGTGCCGACTGTATAGGGACCTCTCTAAGGCATGGATGCAAAAGCATTGTTAATCTGGAACTTTTACCCACTCCGCCTGAGGAAAGAACCGTAAATAATCCATGGCCTTTATGGCCTAAAATTTATCGTATAGATTATTCGCATGAAGAGACGATTACTAAGTTCGGGGATGATCCAAGATCCTATGGAAAATTAACGAAAGAGTTCATCAAAAATTCTTCTGGGCATGTGACTGGTATAAAAATATGTGATGTTGAGTGGAAAAATACGAACGGAAGTATTTCAATGGTAGAAGTTGAGGGCACTGAAGAGGTGCTAAATGCGGATTTGGTTTTTTTAGCTTTAGGTTTTTTAGGTCCTGAGGCTTCCCTTGCAGATAAATTAGGCCTTGAGCTTGATCAAAGGTCTAACATTAAGGCAAGTCATGGTAGCTTTAGCACCAATGTTTCAAATATATTTACTGCTGGAGATTGCAGAAGAGGGCAATCGTTAGTAGTTTGGGCGATCAATGAAGGCAGGGGCGCCGCTAAAGCGATCGATACTTTTTTAATGGGTGATTCTGATCTTGAAGCACCCACTACTGCAACCATCTAATTGAACACCAAGCACCATATTTTTGGGACTCCGCTTTCCGGTCCATTTTTAGATACATACCAGCAGGCATACTTTGGCATGGGATGTTTTTGGGGTATAGAAAGATTTTTTTGGCGTCTCGATGGAGTGATTTCAACTTCAGTAGGGTACACAGGCGGAAATACCCCTAGCCCTAACTATGAAGAGGTCTGTACTGGTACGACAGGGCATGTTGAGACAGTTCAAATTATCTTTCAACCTGAGGTCATTACCTATGAGCAATTATTAAAGCACTTTTGGGAAGAGCATGATCCTACGCAAGGCATGAGGCAAGGTAATGATATTGGATCACAATATAGATCTGCTATTTTTTGTTTTGATGAAAAGCATTCTAAGATAGCAACCCACTCACTGCTCCATTATCAAAAGTTAGTCAATGAAAAATTTAATAATAAGCCAATCACAACAACGATTGAGCCTCTAGATAAGTACTACTTCGCAGAGGAATATCATCAGCAATACCTTGCTAAAAATCCTAATGGTTATTGTGCTATGAAGGGGCTTGGTGTCGCCTGTAAAATTTAATCTAATCAAGTACAAAAGTAACTTCTACTTGGACTCCTTTCGGGTGATTAAAAACACGTAATTCACCATGATGAGCACTAATAATTGATTTTGCTATATAGAGGCCCAGACCCAAGTTAGTGCTTGTTCTTTGCTTTCTGGTAGAAAACAATGGAAGAAAGATATTTTCTAAATCAAATTCTGCAATTTGTGGCCCTTGATTGCTAATACAAAGTCTAAGTAAATGCGAATTTTGTGTGACTGCAACTCGAATTGGAGGGTCGGAACAAAAATCAATGGCATTCTCTATGATTTTATCTAATGCCTGAGCGAGCAGATCCCGAGAGCCATAAAATTGATTATTTGAGTTCCCGTCTTTTTTGAATTCTAAATTAAATAAATTGGTATGGATATCAGAGAATGCATTGAAATAATTAAAATAAAAGTCATAAAGATCAAAAGTGTTTCTTGAGGAGGCATCAATAAAATCCTCTAGTCGATTAGCCTCGCTCATTTTGCTAAGTATGAAATCTATACGCTTGGTTGCATCCAAAATCTTAGACCTATCTGTTTCTTTAAGGCTCTGGGTATTGGTATTATTTTCAATAGTAGTATTTATGATTGCTAAAGGTGTTCGTAATTCATGCGATAACTTTGATCCTATGGTTGATAGGTATTCTCTTTGAGAACGAAGCCGGTTAAATACTTTCGATAGATTTTTTGATAACTCGCCGATCTCGTCATTTGGCATTTCCCTTGGTAAATAATATTCCACCTCTCCCTTGGGCCCAATTAAATTAGACACGGCAAATGATAATTTTTTAATTCTAAGTTTAAGAAATCTTTCATACAAAAAAGGAAAGGCAAATAATGCAATAGCAATTAATAATAAAAAATTTACAAAACGATCGAATAAATATTTATCGATGCTAGCAATAGGATCATAAGGAAATACTCCTAATTGAGTAAACACTCTACCTCCAATGAGCCTTTCTTGGTGGAATAAAAAATATCTATGATCAGTCAGCTCGTTCTGTATCCAGCTATATTTATTTGATTTTAATTGAGCCTTATTGATCCCAAAATCGCTGTAGATATTGCCACTGCTTTGTCGACTAAAATTTAAAAGTTGTAAGGGGTATTGGAAGTATGTCGTATAAATTTCTATAAGAATATTTTTATTTAGATCCCTATCGGTATCTAGATTAAAAATACTGGATTTGATGATCCATCCATTGGCTGTGGTAATTGCCTCATAACCAGCTAATGTGTCATAGAGAAAAGCGCTATGAGAATCAGATCTGTTGAAAATAACGGGGAAGATTGAACCCTGTATAAATTTTTGGTCATTGTCCTTATTGCTATCAAAAAAAGAAAATCCAAGTTCATTACCAATAAAAAAATTTGGAATTCTTAACTCTAAATGATAGCCAGAGTCATTAATAACGGAATAAGCTTCAACTTCATTGACAATTTGACTAGAGGGAGAGTAGTTATCTCTATTAGTCGTGGTAGCAAGCAGTGAAGCATTAGATTGAATAATTAATGTAAGGAGTAAATTATAACTTCCAAGATCTAAAATAACCCTATTATCTAAGCGATTGATCTGGCTATTCAAGACCATACCCGCTTCTGTAGACTCAATAAGAAAGAATGTGCTTCTATTATCAGAGAATGTTTTTAAAGTAATATTCTCAAAGAGCTCATAATAGGAATAATGACTCTGATCTGAAGACCAATCCTCAGTATTTCCGTCTATTGCGAAATAAGAGGAGTCAGAGAAAGGAATATAAAATCCTTCAGCTGGTAGGGGGTCAATTGGAAAACCCTCATTCAGACCTAAGTCAGAGAAATCGTCAAATGCTCTATCAAAGAGAATTTTTGAGCCGCTTTCTATGCTTTGCCTTAATACACCCTCTAATGATCTTAAGTACAGCTGTGTACTTAGAAAAAAAAATGCAATGATTAAAAAAAACCACGCTATTAGATACTTAGACATCTTTAATGTTCTGAGTGCCACTGATATCCGGCACCGTATTTCGTTTTTATAGCGTCAAACTTATCATCGCTGAATAGAAATTTTTTTCTTATTTGTTTAATCTGGGTAACAACGCTTGATTCATCAATAAATATTTCAGAGTGCTCAATTAACTGTGATTTTGATAGTACCTTGCCATTATTTTTTACCAGTGCATAAGTAATAAGAAATTCGGTGACGGTTAGGGGAATTAATACATCATTCCAGAAAATCTCCATTTTAGGTATATCAATTTTTACTCTGCCCAACTCAAGAAAATTAGATCCATAGCTTTTCTTATCAAGTCTTGCTTCAAGTCTCTTGAATAAGCTAGCAATCCTGACATGCAAAAGTTTTAGGCTTACGGATTTACTTATATAATCATCAGCCCCCATTCTAAGGCCAGAAATGACATCATGCTCCTGATCCAGGGATGTCAAAAAAATGATAGGCAAGGTTTTACTTTTTTCCCGAAGAAACTGGCAAAGATCAAAACCACCTTCAGGTTCATCATTGAGGTTAATATCAATCATCACCAAATCAGGAAGCTTATTGAGAAAACTTTTCTCAGCTTGTTCTCGACTAGAAAATCCTAAAATGTCATAACCATAAGACTCAAATGCATGCGTATAGTTTTCTAGGAGTTGTGGGTTATCTTCTACAATAGCAATGATTTTCCGAGTCATACTTCGAGAATATCATAATTAAGTTTAAGTGAGATTAATCAGAAAAAAGTTTTACTGAGCAATACTTTCTCTGAGTTTCAGGAGTGCCTGGTTTTCTATTTGTCTAATACGCTCGGCAGAGACCTGATAGGCATCAGCGAGCTCATGAAGGGTGGCTTTGTTTTGATTAAGCCATCTTTTTTCGACAATGTCTTTACTCCTCTGATCAAGTAGATCAAGAGACTCAAGAAGTCTGGTTTGGTAGGTATTCTCATAATCCTCATTTTCAATAATCAGAGAAGGGTTAATAGTTTCATCAGTGACGAAAGAGGAAGGAGTAAAATCATCGTCATCTGAATCCTCCAAAGGATCAAAAGAAACATCATTGGATGACATTCTTTTTTCCATTTCTATAACATCGGATTCCTTGACGCCAAGGTCCAGAGCGAGCTTTGTTGTTTCTTCTTTAGAGAGCCAACCCAAATTCTTTTTTGATTTTCTTAAATTAAAGAATAGTTTCCTTTGAGCTTTAGTCGTGGCAATTTTAACGAGTTTCCAATTTTTTAAGATGTACTCATGAATCTCTGCTTTAATCCAGTGGACCGCAAATGATATAAGCCTTACTCCTAAAGTTGGGTCAAATCTTTTTACAGCTTTCATCAAGCCTACATTGCCCTCTTGAATAAGATCTGAGAGATTAATGCCATAGCCTTTGTAACTTTTTGCTATATGGACTACAAACTTCAGATTGGCTACGATCAGGGATTGGGCAGCTTCAAGGTCACCATCCCTATAAAACTTTTCTGCAAGTTTTTGTTCCTCTATTGCAGACAATACCGGTATGTCAGCAATAGATTTCAGATATACCTGCAAACTATCGCTTGATAGTGAAGGCACATCGAAATTATTTTTTAGTGTAATATCTGTACTCATACTTCCTCTAAGGAATGTAATTTTAGCACTCTAGTAGTAAGAGTGCTAATAAAAATTAATAATAATTTCAAAGGTTTAATCTAATTTTTGCAATATGAGATTTGATCAAAAGAATAAAAATCAGGTTAAAGTCATTGCCGGCAAATACCGTGGAAGAAATATTTACTTTAGAGAGCATAAGGGCCTTAGGCCAACCAAGGCCATACTCAGGGAGACAGTTTTTAACTGGTTAGCCCCACATATTACAGAAAAGTACTGTCTAGACTTATTTGCTGGAACGGGTGTGATGTTGATTGAGGCCTTATCAAGGGGGGCAAACGGAGGAATTGCAGTAGACAACAATCCAGTGAGCAAAGAACTTATTCAAGATAATATTAAAACTTTAGAACTTGATCTGGAGGTAATTTGTCAAAGTGCTGAAGATTTTATACAAAGTCATAATCTATCTCATTTCGACATCATTTTTGTTGATCCTCCTTATGAACATGATTTATCTATCATTGATGTTTTAAGTGCGGCTGAGCTCAAAAAAGGTATGAAATTAATACTCGAAAGACCCTCTAAGAATTTTATAAAAGAAATTAATACTGTTTCCCAGAGATATGACGGCGTCTTTAAGCTCATCAAACAAAAAACATTTGGGAGCAGTTCATGCGCGATGCTTGAAAAACAATAATATAATAGTAGTATGACTAAGGTGCTTTTCCCAGGTAGCTTTGATCCTTATACCAAAGGTCATGAGAATATCACTGCCAAAGCTATCAAGATCTTTGACCAAGTCGTTATTGGGGTATCAGAAGTCTCGAGTAAAAAACCTCTATTTAGCATTGGTGAAAGAGTCGCCATGATAGAAGACTTATATAAGGATGAGATAAAAGTTAAAGTTTTATCGTTTAATGGGTTATTAGTAGATTTCTGTAATCAGCAAAACATTCATGTAATTTTAAGAAGCATAAGAAATATCCAAGATTTAAACACTGA